>Ga0209828_1000001_pt1 | contig 269672 bp, 218 predicted proteins | sample MaitaG_FD_187429 | JGI IMG/M metagenome (GOLD analysis project Ga0209828, IMG submission 187429) | Marine algal microbial communities from Maine, USA - Maine_Asex2 metaG (SPAdes) (version 2) | ecosystem: Host-associated > Algae > Red algae > Unclassified | place: Maine, USA | collected 2015-01-05
TTCTGGTTTAGAGGTGCAAATTCCAGCCGTTAATTCACCTGTATCGTTAATTTGATGATACCTCATATTAATTGTACCATCATGATCAACCAAACCAATTAAATGGCCTTCAATAATGTGTCCTCCTTTATAAGTAGAGGTTAGGATGTTCCCGTTTTGTTTGTATGGAAATACAGTATCAGAAGTAGTTTTACTGTTTTCTGAACTTGAAATTGGCCTAAAATTTTTATTATTATAGTTTATCAATTATTTATTTTATAATAGCAGGCTCTACCCATTTAAATTGAAATGAGTTTTCAGGAACTTTCATACGCTCAGAAATGCGATACATCCTAGAGGGCAGTTTCATTAAATAATCTCTAGCTTTTTCAGCTTCATCGTTTAAACCAGTAATTTTATCAATATCCCAACGCTCGATTAACTTTTGCAGAATATCTACATAATCAGTTGCGGTATAAACACCAATTCGTTGTGCTGTGTTAGAGAATTCTTCGAAAGCAGAACTGATTTTTCCGCCAGATTCTCTTAAAAAGTGAGCAGGCATAGTGATTTTTTGTTTCATCATATAATGAAAAGCCATCATCATTTGGCTGGGATCTACGGTAAAAATACGTTCTACAAATTCGGAATATGCATGGTGGTGACGCATTTCGTCACCAGAAATAATTTTGCACATTTTAGCTAAACGCTTATTACCCTTGTCTTTAGCAAGTTTTGCCACCCTATTGTGGGAAATATAAGTTGCTAATTCCTGAAAGCTCGTATACACAAAATTTTTATATGGGTCTCTATCAGTTCCTATATCAAAACCATCAGCAATAAGGTGTTGTGTGGTTTTTTCAATTTCTCTCATATTAACTCTTCCCGATAGGTAAAGGTATTTGTTAAGCACATCGCCATGCCTGTTTTCTTCAGAAGTCCATTGGCGCACCCACTTTCCCCAACCATTTTCCCTATTTACCTGGTCGACACCTTCAACATCCATTAACCAGGATTCGTAAGTAGGCAAGGCTTCTTCGGTAATCATATCGCCAACAAGAACTACCCAAAAATCGTAAGGTAAATCTTTAGCTAATTCTCTAATTTCTTTAACATCTTCAAAAAAAGAGGCATCTGTAGCTTCAGAATTTGGTAAAAAATCACTGGGTTGCCAGATACTGTCAATAGGAATTAAATATTTCTCCATTAATACATCAACGTCTTTTTCTAAAAACTTCATGACTTCCAATCTCTTATTCTTTAAAGACATATACTTATTTTTTAATATTCAATGTGTTTCTTTATGGTCGACTCAATTTCTTCAATAAGCCCTTGCTTATTAACAAATATAGCTAATTCTATGGGTTTATGTACTGTAAATTTTAGATGATTTCCTAAGCCCATGGGGAACATTCCATAACGAAACATTTTCCATGAATTATTTATAGTAATAGGAACTATTAATGCGGAGGGTATTTTTTTAAATAAAATATCTAATCCTTTTGTTTGAAAAGCTTTAGGTGTACCATCTTTACTTCGCGTGCCTTCGGGGAAAATAACGGCAGCATAATTATTTTTTTCTATATATTCTCCAAACTTCATAAGTACCGGTAAGGATTGTCTAGGGTTTTTTCTATCAATTAAAGCAGCACCGCCATGGCGTAAGTTATAGGAAACACTGGGGATGCCTTTTCCGAGTTCTATTTTACTAATAAATTTTGGTGAATGTTTGCGCATATACCATGTTAAAGGATATATGTCGTGTAAACTTTGATGATTAGCTACAATAATTAAAGGACGATTAGTGTCAATATTATGCGGGTTATTGAAAGAAAATTGTGTGCCTAAAATATTTGCACACCGCATTAGGCTCCACTGTAAGGCGTAAACACTTTTTTGATGTGTTTTTTGACCAAAAACATTAAGACACAACCATTGTAAGGGATGAAACACAATAAGGGTTAATCCAAAAAATAAATAGTAAATACCGGATATAGGATATGAAATCAATTTCATCATGTATCAAAATTAGCATAATGAAAATTAATAGCATAAAAAAACCACGAATTAATCGTGGTTTAGTATAATTTATTGTTTTAATGTTAGCAATGCGAATTATAAGCATCAACAAGGTTTTCTGCAATTAGTTCTGCGGGACGCCCTTCGATATGGTGGCGTTCCAACATATGTACCAATTCACCATCTTTAAACAGTGCCATACAAGGGGAACTTGGCGGAAAAGGAACCATATGTCCACGAGCAGCATCAACAGCCTCTCTATCAACACCTGCAAAAACAGTTGTAATATAATCAGGTTTTTTTTCATTTTGTAAGCTCATTCTAGCACCTGGTCTTGCATTTGCTGCAGCGCAACCACAAACAGAATTGACCACAATTAGTGTAGTTCCTGCTTTTGCTATAGCCACATTAACTGCCTCGGCAGTATGTAATTCTTCAAAACCAACTTTGGTTAAATCCTCGCGCATTGGTTTTACTAATTCTGCTGGATACATATCTTTAAATTTTTAATTTTATAATTAATACTTATGCAAAGTTAATCAAAAATCACGCAAAAGTTCTTTGGACGTTATCTTAAATCGCTTATGGTGTTATAAGGTCAGGCAATCTGCTGTATTTTTTAAGTTTATGTTATTTAGTACCACATTAAGTTAGCTGGTTGTATTGAATTAACCTTGATAAATTGGCGTTATAATTCACAAAAAGGATATCGTTTTTATCCTTAACGTAACTTTAAAAATCAAATGGGCGATAGTATAAATTGAATAACCTCGATAATTACATGCTATTCATCAGCAGAAATTTTAATAATTTCTATATACTTTGAGGTTTCTTTATAAATTCCATTAACAGCAGGTATGGTTGCGTTTTTAGCATTGGGAATCTGTATTACATCTTTTAAAGTTGCATTACATTTAAGTATATAAATTTCTTTGTACAATATGTTCTCATAACCACTAAAAGTTTTACGCAAATACGTTCCAATGATTCTAACATATAAAAATGATTAAAAATTTTGTTTTCAAGCGGGGTTTTAAAATAGATTTTAAATAATGCCATAGGTTGCGTAACAAAAGGTTTAAATTTTCAACTAACAATAGTATATTTGATAGATAATAAAATATAATTACTTTACATGAGTTTTTCAAAATGGATAGGGGGTGCTTTAGGTTGGTCGTTTGGTGGTCCCATAGGAGCCATTATAGGTTTGGCAATAGGCAGTTTTATAGATGCTGTAACAGATGGAAGCGGAACCCCACTTTTAGGGGAAAGACAATCCACAGGTCGAGGCAAAACAACATACAGAACACAAACCAGACAACGCCCACAAACACAATCGGGCGATTTTCAAGTAAGTTTATTGGTTTTAGCATCGGTAGTTATAAAAGCCGACGGAAAACAAGACCAGAGTGAATTGGATTTTGTGCGTCAGCAGTTTTTAAACATGTACGGAAAGGAACGTTCAAACCACGCTTTCAAGTTATTCAAAAATATAAGTAAACAAAATATAACATTAAGACCAGTATGCTTGCAAATACGACAAATGATGGATCACCCATCACGTTTGCAACTCTTACACTTTTTGTTTGGAATAGCTAAAGCCGATGGGGCAGTAACTGAGGATGAAGTAAAACAGATTTATACCATTGCCAATTACTTAGGAATTAGTGCCAGAGATTATGAAAGCATTAAAGCTATGTTTTACAACAGTAGCGATAATGCTTATAGAGTTTTAGAGATAACAAAAGATGATTCTGTCGATCAGATTAAAAAAGCTTATAGAAAAATGGCTAAAAAATACCATCCAGATAAGGTTATCCATTTAGGAAAAGAACACCAAAAAGGTGCCGAAGAAAAGTTTAGACAGGTTCAAGCGGCTTATGAACAAATCCAGAAAGAACGTGGGTTTTAATAGTTGTTAAAAAAAGAAACTAGTACCTATTACTGCTAAAATTAAAATCACTAATACAACAATTACAAATGTTGATGTTTTCTTAGTTGTTTTATCATTTTGAAGGATATAGTTTCCTTTATCATCTTCACTTTCTTTTACAAACTCAAAATTTCCTTTTTCTTTTTCCATCATTTTTTTTTAAATTATATTTTATTTATTTACTATCAACGCGTGTATAACACCTGGTAACCATCCTAAAAGGGTTAACAAAATGCTAATTAGTAATGTGGTTCCAATACCATGTTTCATGAAAACGGCCACGGGTGGTAAAAGAATACTTAAAATTATAGTTAAAATTGACATATTTATAAGGTTTTAAATTCATTACAAAGATATAGGACATCATAAAAATTGTTTAATTGCAATCAATTTGATTTTAACTCAAATGAAAAGAGTTCCATTTAAATGAAAAAAATATAGCGTTTGGAAGACTGTATTTTCATATAAGACATCACATGTATTCCTGGAATTTAAAAATAAGTATGGAACGTTATACTTTTCAAGTATTCATAAAAAAAATATTTAATTGCGCTTGGTATGTAAAGCTACTTACTAAATGTGATTGTAGATTGTTTGCTACCAACTACCAATTTAACGCTTCTGCCTAAAATTAAAGCCCGATTGTCTTTTTCGTGTCCAGCGGGCATATTAAATCCAATTGGAAAATTATAATCGGCTAAAGCATCTAGAATAAGTTGCTCTACAGATGTGCCCCAAAGTGTTGTGTTAGTTCTCATTTTAGACATGCCTCCAACAATAACTCCTTGGCACGTATCAAAATAACCAGCACGTTTTAAACTTTGTAACATGCGATCGATATGGTATTTATATTCCCCAATCTCTTCAATAAATAAAATTTTTCCAGAGGTGTTAATACTTGTTTTAGACCCTAACATGGTATGAAGCATCGTTAAATTTCCACCAACTAATTGGCCTGTAGCGTTACCGGTTTTGTTGTAAGTAGAACCTTTTAAGGTATAATTTAGGGGTTTTCCAAAAATGGTATTCTTAAAGGTAATGATACTCGTTTCAATTTCAGATGGGTCTTTTGTTAAACTCACACACATAATACCATGCAAACTCTCGATACCTTGATTATGTATTTGATTGTGAAGTGCCGTAATATCAGAGTATCCAATAACCCACTTCGGGTTTTCCTTAAATTTTGAAAAATTTAATTTGTCTAAAACTCTAACGGTTCCATAACCACCACGAGCGCACCAAATAGCGCTAATTTTTGGGTCGTCTAGAGCATTTTGTAAATCCTCACAACGCTCATCATCCGTTCCAGCAAAATGATGTGCATTGCTAAACACATGTTTTCCAAGAACAGAATGCAACCCCCAACTTTTTAAAAGTGCTTGGGCTTGTTTAATCTCTTCGGTCCTGTTCTTTAAAATGCCTGATGGTGCAATTATAGCAACGGTATCGCCTGCTTTTAGGTATGGTGGTGTTTTCAAAGTGTTTGTTTGTTTTTCAAGCGTTATTTTCTGTGCTGATGTATGTTCTATTCCAATGAAAAAAACAACATAAAACAAGCTAAGAATGAGTAGGTTTTTCTGCATGGTGCAAATTTACATTTTTTTAGCGAAACTCTAATTTTAAAAGGCTTAAACACGTTTTTGAAAGAGTAAATTGAACTCGTACAGTCCAAGAGCAGAATCTAATAATAAAACTCAAAATTTCATAAAGCTTAAAAGCAAATATAAAATTTATGAAGACTCGTTTTATATAGCTCTCAAAATGTGTACTTTTACGGCTTTAAAATAACTTCTAAATTATTGTTCCCTCGAGCGCAGTCGAGAGGTTTTGAAGTAACATAGTTATATTAAGGTTTTGAATGCGCTCGACCAGACATGAGGAATATAGAAATGAAAAAACCGAAAAGATATACCATTACTACGGCACTTCCATATACTAATGGACCCATTCATATTGGGCATTTAGCAGGTGTTTACGTACCAGCAGATATTTATGCACGTTATTTGCGTTTAACAGGACATGATGTCGCTTTTATTGGAGGAAGTGATGAGCACGGCGTACCAATAACTATTAAGGCAAAAAACGAAGGTGTTACACCTCAGGATATTGTAGATAAATACCATGCTATTATTAAAAAATCGTTTGTAGATTTTGGAATTACTTACGATAATTATTCCCGAACCTCTGCACCGATACACCATGAAACGGCTTCGGAATTTTTTAAGACTTTAAATAATAAAGGTGAGTTTATTGAGGAAACTTCAGAACAATTATACGATGCAGAGGCCAATCAATTTTTAGCAGACCGTTTCGTAATTGGAACATGTCCCAAATGTGGTAATGAAGAAAGTTATGGGGACCAATGCGAAAACTGTGGAACGAGCCATAACGCTACAGATTTAATAAACCCAAAATCTGCAATAACAGGTAATGTACCGACGCTAAAACAAACTAAACATTGGTTTTTACCTTTAGATAAGCATGAAGCCTTTTTAAAAGAATGGATTCTTGAAGGACATAAAAAAGATTGGAAACCCAATGTTTACGGACAATGTAAATCATGGATTGATGATGGGTTACGCCCAAGAGCCGTAACCAGAGATTTGGATTGGGGTATTCCAGTACCAGCAGAAGGTGGCGAAGGTAAAGTATTATACGTTTGGTTCGATGCGCCAATAGGTTATATATCATCTACCAAAGAATGGGCAGCACGAGAAGGAAAGGATTGGGAACTATATTGGAAAGATAAAGACACTAAATTAGTGCATTTTATAGGAAAAGATAACATTGTATTCCACTGTATTATTTTTCCAGCCATGCTAAAAGCGGAAGGCAGTTATATTTTACCAGAAAATGTACCAGCAAACGAGTTTTTAAATTTAGAAGGTAATAAGCTATCAACTTCAAAAAATTGGGCAGTTTGGTTGCCTGAATATTTACAGGATTTCCCTGGCCAGCAAGATGTGTTGCGTTATGCGTTAAATGCCAATGCTCCAGAAACTAAGGATAATGATTTTACTTGGAAAGATTTTCAGGCTAGGAATAACAACGAATTGGTTGCTATTTTCGGAAACTTTATAAACCGAGTTGTGGTGCTAACTAATAAATATTATGAAGGTATTGTACCTGAACCAACAGATTTTACAAAAGTAGACCAAGAAACTCTAGCGGCTATTAAAGTATATCCAGATGTAATTGCGAGTTCTGTCGAGCGTTACCGATTCAGGGAAGCAGGTCAAGAACTTATGAATTTAGCACGATTAGGAAATAAATATTTAGCTGATGCAGAACCTTGGAAAACCATTAAAGTTGATGAAGCTAGAACGAAAACCATCATGTATGTTGCGCTTCAAATAGCATCTGCATTAGCCGCGCTATGCGAACCCTTTTTACCTTTTACATCAACAAAGTTGAAAGCTATTCTTAATGTCACTTGTAGCGAAATCGAAACGTCTTGGAATGAGGTTTCAATCAAAAAGGAATTGCTTCCTGCAAATCATAAAATTGGAAAAGCAGAACTATTATTTTCAAAAATTGAAGATGCAACCATTCAAAAACAACTCGATAAATTGGAAGCAAGCAAAAAAGCCAACGAAATAGCCAATACAACTGTAGAGCCACAAAAAGACACCATTACTTTTGAAGATTTTACAAAACTAGATATTCGTGTAGGGACTGTTCTTGAAGCTGAAAAAATGCCAAAAACTAAAAAGCTTCTAAAATTGAAAGTGGATACTGGTATTGATACAAGAACTATAGTGTCCGGGATTGCTGAAAGTTTTTCTGCGGAAGAGGTTATTGGTAAACGTGTAACGGTTGTTGTAAATCTGGCTCCGAGAGCTTTAAGAGGTGTCGAGAGTCAAGGGATGATTTTAATGACTGAAACGCCACATGGGAAGTTAGTGTTTGTAAACCCTGATGATGCTCAGGTTGGCAATGGTTTACAAGTAAATTAATTTATATTTATTTTCCCCTTAGTGTTAATTTTTTAATTGAAAAATAAAAACTAAATAATAAGCACTAAATAATATAGATTATTAAATTTTAAAAAATAGTAAATGGATTAATATTAAAATTAAAAGCATCAATTTGTGAAATTTTTTTTTCGCATATTTGAATATTATTCTAAATCAAATATTTATGAAAAACCTACTTGTAATTATTTGCACGATATGCCTCATATCCTGCGGAACTTCAAAAACATTAAGAACATCCAAAAAAGTTATTAAAGGTGATTGGACGTTAAATGATATTTCTTATAGTGAGAAAGGAACATTTAATGTTACACTTTTAAATGACGTACCAAAAGACTGTTTTGAAAATAGTACATGGAAATTTATTCCTAATAATTATACAGGGATGTATACTATCAACGGAGCAAAATGTAATACTGGAACCAGAAACTTTATCTTCACAATAAATGAAATTGATGAAGCAACAGGATTGTACAACTTCCTATTAAAACCAACTGATGAAAAAGGTAAATCTGAAACAAATCAAGGTTTTAAATTAAAACTTACAGCATTATCTGATACTTTAATGCAATGGCAGCAAACCGTATTAGTTAATGGCGCGCCCTTTGTAATTAGTATGAATTTCTCTAAACTCTAATTTTCCCAAATCAAAATCATTTTAACCTATTATAATTATAAAACACATGAAAATTTATTTTAAAAAAACCGCGATTCTATTATTTAGTATTATAATGGCTTTTAGCTTTATAAACTGTAAATCTGTAAAAAATGCAAATAACAAACAAAAAGGTGGTGTTATTGGTGCTACTGGTGGTGCCATTTTAGGAGCCATAATTGGAAATAACGTTGGCAAAGGAGGTAACGGTGAATTAGGAGCTGTTATTGGTGGCGTAATTGGTGGCGGTGCTGGTGTGCTTATCGGAAATAAAATGGATAAACAAGCTCAAAAAATTGAAGAAGAGATACCAGGAGCCCAAGTGGAGCGTGTTGATGATGGTATTGTGCTGACTTTTGATGAAAATAGTGGTGTACATTTTGATACTGGTAAATATAGTGTTACCCCAGATTCAAAAGAAATATTAAATAAACTAGCAAACGTATTTAGTGAATATCCAAATACCAACATTTTAGTTGTAGGGCATACCGATAGTGTAGGTGCCGAGGCATCAAACATGACTTTGTCAAAAAATAGAGCTAATGCTGTTACAAGTTATCTACAAGGTAAAGGTTTAAATGCTGGAAGATTTACGACCAATTGGTTTGGAGAAAGTAAGCCAACTCATGATAACGCAACTGCTGAAGGACGTGCTAAAAACCGTCGTGTAAATGTAGCCATTGTACCAAACGAAAAAATGATTGAAGATGCTAAGCAGCAAACTCAAAATTGATATATAATTACATCTTGAAATTAAGAGCTTTTTATCATGTAACAAGCTAAATAAAAAAAGGTTATTTTAAAAGAATAACCTTTTTTTATACCTGATAATTAAAATTCATGAACTTATTATTTAAATTTACATAAAACCAGAAATTATGTTATCAAAAAAAATTCAAGACGCATTAAACAATCAAATAAAAGTAGAGGCAGAATCTTCTCAAATATATCTGGCCATGGCGTGTTGGGCAGAAGTTAAAGGTTTGGAAGGTGTCGCAAATTTTATGTTTGCTCAAAGTGATGAAGAGCGTGAGCATATGTTGAAGCTAGTAAAATTTGTGAATGAACGCGGCGGTCACGCCAATATTTCAGAGTTAAAAGCACCAAATGTAACTTTTAAGTCGTTCAAGGAAATGTTCGAAAAATTGTTTCATCATGAAGTTTTTGTTTCAGAAAGTATTAATGAATTGGTTCATATATCACTTCAAGAAAAGGATTATGCAACACATAACTTTTTGCAATGGTATGTTGCTGAACAAATAGAAGAAGAAGCCGTTGCAAGAACCATATTAGATAAGATTAATATGATTGGGGATGATAAAGGCGGCTTGTATTTATTCGATAGAGATATTGAAAATCTTACAGTCACTACAGCAGCAACAGATACGCCATTATAATTTAACATTTAAACTTATTTAGATTTAATAAAAATAAGTTATTTTTGCTTTAAAATCACAATGTAAATTGCTGTTTTGGGGAAAAAAAAGAAGAAAAAAGCAATAAAAAAATTACGGGAATTGGGAATAGAACTTCCTAAAAAAGTAAAAACAAGTTGCTGTAAAAAGTTTAGAAAAGGTGAAAACAAGCGTTGTAAAAAATGCCCTTGTTTTGATTTGGTAAAAAAAGTGGCTTAGTTATTTCCCTTGCCTAAATAATTAGATAAAAAAAGACCTGTCAAGTTTTCAAAACGAAACAGGTCTTTTTAAATTAGCACTATGATAGACTTCATAACAGCGCAAACTAAATTGCCATTACAATCTGTAAAAAATACAATACAGTTACTAAATGAAGATTGTACCATACCCTTTATATCACGCTATAGAAAAGAATATACAGGAAATTTAAATGAAGTTCAAATAGGTAATATTGTTGTTTTTAAAGATCAATTTGAAAACTTAGAAAAACGAAAAAAAGCCATTCTCAAAGCTTTAAAGGAACAAGATGTTTTAACTTCGGTATTAAAAGAAAAGATAAATTCGGCTGCGGATTTAACAACAGTTGACGACTTGTATCTCCCTTATAAAAAAAGTCGCAAAACAAAAGCCGAAAAAGCGAGAAAAAATGGTTTGGAACCACTTGCTAAAATCATTATGTCTCAAAATACAAATGCTATTGATTCTATAGCTTATAAGTACATAAAAGGCAATATTTATTCAGTTGAAGATGCTTTGCAAGGGGCTAGATATATAATTGCAGAATGGATTAACGAACGTGCGGATATTCGTAATAATATCCGGCGTGAGTTAGAGCGCTTCGCAATGATTTCCACAGCAGTAGTAAAAACAAAAGGGGATGATGAAAAAGCCCAAAAATTCAGAGATTATTTTGAATGGGGGGAAAGTTTAAGTCGTATACCATCACATCGATTATTGGCTATTTTAAGAGCTGAAAAAGAAGGGGTAATTAGGGTTAAAATTGAAATTGATAAGCTAAAAGTCTTAGAAAATATAGAACGGCGGATTATTAAAAGTAATAATACATGCGCGGAAGTGATAAAAACAGCTATTAAGGATGCCTACAAGCGATTATTATTTCCATCATTAAGTAATGAAGCCTTGCAGATAGCTAAACATAAGGCTGACGAATCTGCCATTAGCGTTTTTGCTAAAAATTTAAAGCAACTATTATTAGGTTCTCCATTAGGCGAAAAGTGTGTTTTGGCCATCGATCCTGGGTTTAAATCAGGTTGTAAAATAGTATGTTTGGATGCACAAGGACAGTTGAAACATAATGAAACAATTTATCCACATCCACCAAAAAGTGATAGTGTTGGTGCTATGAAAAAGATAAGCACACTTACTGAAGCTTACAAAATTGAAGCGATTGCCATAGGAAATGGAACGGCTTCCAGAGAAACCGAAGCATTAATTAGAAATGTGCAATTTAAGCATGATATTCAAGTTTTTGTAGTAAGCGAAGCGGGCGCTAGTATTTATTCCGCATCAAAAATCGCCAGAGAAGAATTTCCGGATTACGATATTACGGTTCGCGGATCAGTGTCTATTGGAAGACGATTACAGGACCCATTAGCTGAATTGGTGAAAATTGATGCTAAATCTATTGGAGTTGGCCAATACCAGCACGATGTCGACCAAACTAAACTCCAAAAACAATTAGATATTGTAGTTGAAAATTGCGTAAACGCCGTTGGTGTAAATATTAATACAGCAAGCAAACCGTTGTTAAGTGCTGTTTCTGGAATAAGTCCAAAACTGGCTGAAAATATTTTCAATTATAGAAATGAAAATGGTGTATTTAAATCCAGAAAAGATATTAAAAAAGTACCACGCTTAGGTGAAAAAGCATTTGAACAAGGTGCTGGATTTTTAAGAATTAAAGATGCTAAAAATCCACTTGATGATTCTGCGGTACATCCAGAACGTTATGGGTTAGTAACTAGAATGGCTAAAGATTTAGGGAAATCTGTTCAGGATATTATAGGAAATAAGGAAGTGCTTCAAAAAATAGACTTAAAAAAATTTAGTACAGAATCAATTGGTTTGCTAACATTAAAAGATATTATTAAAGAATTGGAAAAACCAGGTCTAGATATTCGGGAACAGGCCAAAGTATTTAATTTCAATCAAAATATAAAAACCATTAATAATTTAAAAGCAGGGCAATTACTGCCCGGAATTGTCAATAATATTACCAATTTTGGTTGTTTCGTAGATGTTGGAATTAAAGAAAGTGGATTAATTCATGTCTCTAATCTTTCAGATAGTTTTGTTAAGAATGTGAATGAGCACGTTAATCTTCATCAGCAAATTATAGTAAAAGTGTTAGAGGTTGATGTTCCGCGAAAGCGTATTCAATTGAAATTGCATAAGTGATTATTTTTGTACTAGAAAATATAAATAGAGTTTTAAAACATGAATTCTTATCAATTCGGGTAGTAGAATATGCTAAAAATAGCCTATCACGACATATATAAACACCCCTTGCCTGAAGGCCATAGGTTCCCTATGATTAAATATGAATTGTTATCAGAACAATTAATATATGAAGGAACTTGCACTCAAAATCATTTTTTTGAACCGAGTATTCCTGATGATATACATATTTTGAGAGTACATACCGAAGCGTATTATAACCATTTAAAAAACTTAACTCTCGATGCTAGAGCTGCTAGAAAAATAGGTTTTCCACTTAGTGAAGCATTAGTAAAACGTGAAGTTATAATTGCCGATGGTACTATAAAGGCTAGTAAATTTGCTTTAATACAGGGTATAGCTATGAATATAGCAGGTGGTACGCACCACGCTTATTCCGACAGAGGTGAGGCCTTTTGTATGTTAAACGACCAAGCTATTGGTGCCCGGTTTTTATTGGACAACATGCTATTAAAAAAAATATTAATTGTAGATTTAGATGTGCATCAGGGCAATGGAACGGCGGAGATTTTTAAAGATGATGGCAAGGTTTTTACATTTTCCATACACGGAAAAGGCAATTATCCATTTAAAAAAGAGCAAAGTGATTTAGATATTCCTTTGGAAAATAATACGGGTGATGCTACTTATTTAAGTATCTTAAAAGACACGCTACCTAAACTTATTAAAAAGGAAAACCCAGACTTTATATATTACTTATGTGGTGTGGATGTGTTAGCTTCTGATAAGTTAGGGAAATTGGGTATGACACTCGCAGGTTGTAAAGCACGTGATCGTTTTGTTTTACAAACTTGTAAAACCCATCAAATTCCAGTTATGTGTTCAATGGGCGGAGGGTATTCTCCAGATATTAAAATTATTATTGAAGCACATGCCAATACGTTTCGTTTGGCACAGGAGATTTTCTTTTAGAATTTACATCACAAAAAAAGAGGCTGTCTTAAAAGTAAAGTTTTTTCCATTTTTTGAGTTAATGTTTAACTTTAAGAATGAAAAGAGATGGCAGGAAGGTAAAGCGGAAGCCAATTACCCAAAAAAAAAATGGCCACAGAATATGGCTGAATACGAAAGACAAGAAGCTGTTTTTTGATAGTATTAAACAAATCATGAACTTTAAACGATTTATGTTACGAGGAATCAAACAAGTAAATATAGAAATAGGGTTAATTACAATGGCACATAACCTTAAAAAGTATAGTTTAGATATAAGCCTAAACAACCAAAAATTAATCTATCAATTTAAATCACAAAAGCAAACTAAAATCTATTGCCATCAAATCAAAAAAAAAAATCGCCTTAAAAAAAGCTGTTTAGAAAATCTATTTTTTGCACCAATTTTGAAAAATTAAAAACTAGATAATTTATGACCTCTCCCATTTTTAATTGTGTATTCTGTATTGCTTTATAATTTAATAAATTACACCAGCTTTAAAATTTTTTCAAAAAAAAGTAGGGTATTTGTTTTTTGGTGTGTTTTAGATATATAAACAATTAATATTCTAAAAATTTAAAATCATGAAAACTATTAAAATTTTATTAAGCGTCATTCTTTTATCAACATCTATAGCTAGTGCACAGCAAATAAATCCAAAATCAGGACGGGAAAAAGGCGATTTTGATAACATTATTACCGTGAATGCTCTAGAGGCTTCATTAGGCATTTTAAGCCTAGGTTATGAAAAAGTAATAAACAACAAAGGGTCTTTTGATATTGATGTTATTTATTATGGGTCATCTATAAATGATACTAAAGAATTTCGTAAGGAGAACGTAAAAGCCAATTATTTATCATTAAATACAGGATATAAGCACTATATTAAAAGACAGGAAAATAGGCCTCAAGGCTGGTATGCCCGTGGTGGAATAATTACGGATTATGGTCAAGTAAAAGAAACTACAGGTAGTAAGGAGAAAGGTAATATCTTTTCTTTGGGAGGCGAATTAAGAACTGGTTATCAGTTGATTTTGCCTAAATTTTTAAAAGGTTTGACAGCAGATATTGGCATAGGTGCAGAATATAGAAAATTCTTCATATCAAATTCAGACATAAACCTTAAGGGGGTTGTTTTGCCATCATTGGAATTATCTTTGGGATATGCATTTTAGTCTATCGTCACAATAATCTTTATTTTTACCGAATACTCAATTCGACTTTGTAAAAATGAATGACAAATTCCCCAAAGTATGTGATCAAAAAATATACGAATCGTTATTTTATGATCACTATGAAAAATTGCGCAACTACTTATTTTATAAATATGGCGATTTAGCTAGAGCGGAGGATGTTGTTCAAGAAAGTTATGCAAAACTATGGCAGAATTGTGAAAAAATTATTTTCGATTCTGCCAAAAGTTTTTTATACAAAATAGCAAACAATACAAGTCTTAATGCCATACGGGACAAAAAAACACGTTTAAAATATGTAGAAAAACTTAAAAATAATGATACTGCTGAGTCTCCCGAGTTTCAATTGGAAGAGAAAGAGTTTGGCATCAAACTTCAAAAAGCTATTGCAAATCTACGCGATAAGCACCGGGAAGCCTTTTTGTTGCACCGTATCGAAAAAAAAACGTATTTGCAAATAGCTGAATTATTGGGCATTTCAATAAAAGCGGTTGAAAAACGAATTCATTTGGCACTTGAGAGTTTGAAAAACGAAATTGGTCATTATAAACTTTAAGGACATTCAAATATAATCTTTATGGGAGAAAATCTTAACATACCGGAAAATAGATTGGCCAAATGGTTGGAGGGGACATTAACGCCTAAGCAATTGGAAGCTTTTGAAAATACTGAGGATTTTAAAATATATCAAAAAATTGTTGAGGGTACTAAAAATTTACAACTTCCAAAACCAAACCTAAAGGAGAAATTTGAGCAACAATTGGCGTTTAACAAAACTATAAAAACACCACCAAAAGTTATAAAAATAAAAACCGTACGCCCTTGGATGTATGCCGTAGCGGCGAGTGTTTTGGTGTTTATTGGTTTACGATTCTATTTAAATCAAGATACAGTTTACACGACTGGTTATGCTGAAAATAAAACCATTAAGCTTCCAGATCATTCAGAAGTCATATTAAATGCAGGATCGGAATTACGTTTTGATAAAGACGGTTTCTTAGCAGATAGGGCATTAAATTTATCTGGTGAAGCTTTTTTTAAGGTTGAAAAAGGACGTCGTTTTAAAGTGAATACTCCTCAGGGATCAGTTCAAGTATTAGGAACAAAATTTAATGTTTATTCCAGAACAAAAACATTTAAAGTGTTCTGTGATGAAGGTAAAGTCTTTGTGGTTTCAGAACAAGATAGTTTAGTTTTAACTCAGGGTATGGGGGCAATGACTACGACAGAATCCAAATTAAAATTAACCTCAACAGAAATAGTAAGTCCGCAATGGCGAAACGGAAAATTAATTTTTTATCGTACACCGCTAGCAGAGGTGGTTGCAGAACTTGAATTACAATTTAATATTTCTATTATAGCGCATGCTATAAATCAGGAACGGTTATACACTGGCACATTCCAAGTCGATGATTTAGAAACGGCTTTAAGCGCAGTTTGCATACCTATGAATATTTCTTATGCTATAGAAGATAATACGGTACAATTACAAAATATATGAAGCATTATATTTTAACAGTATTTTGCATTATAGGCATCTGTAGTTTAGGGAGTTCACAGGATAGATACATTGACATATCATCACCTTCTATAAATCTAGAAAAAGCATTTAAAACTTTTGAAGAACAACACCAAATAAGTTTTTCATATGATGCCGATGCTGTTGATGGTTTTCAGTTAAAGATTGAAGATGAAAATTTGTCCTTTATAGAATTTCAGAAGATAATAGCATCTGAATTCGGAATGACATTACAAGCTGTTACTAAGGATAATTTTCTTTTAATCATTGACAAAAAGGAAATTGACTTTTGTTTGACTATTTTGGATGACACTGGCATGCCTTTGCCAGAAGTTAATATTATAGTTAATAAAAATCTAATTGGTCTTACAGATAGCGAGGGTGTATTTCAAAAAACATTATTAAGAAATACGCTTATAACATTATCGCATTTTAGTATGGAAGATTACCAATTTGTAGTACAACCAATGGTAAATGGCTGCTCAACAATTACCCTGAAACATAAATTTACAGCGTTGGATGCGGTTGTGATTACAGACTATTTAACGCACGGCATGGTAAAAAATAAAAATGGTTCCATAACCATGTCTCCAAAAGGTTTGGGAATATTGCCAGGCTTGGTAGAACCAGATATTTTTCAAAGTTTACAGCTTATTCCTGGGGTTGGAAGCCCAACGGAAGACCCAACAAATCTTAATATACGTGGTGGTACGCCAGATCAAAATTTAATTTTGTTTGATGGTATTAAAATGTATTTGAATGATCATTTTTTTGATCAAATGAGTAGTTACAATCCTTATATTGTTAAAACAGCAGATGTTTACAGGAGCGGTACAGGCGTAAAATATGGCGAAAGAATTTCTGGAGTAATAGATATTAAATCTGCTGATGATTTGTTTGATGACGTTAAAGCGGGTGGTGGTATCAATTTAACCAGTGCCGATGCGTTTGTGAAAATTCCGTTGTCCAAAAAATTCGGGGTTATGGTAGCTGGCAGAAGATCTTCCACAGATTTGTACAAAACATTTACTTATAACACACTTTCTGAAAAAGTATTTCAAAATTCCAGATTAGCTGTTGGTAATGTTGAAGAAGCAAAACCAGAAGATAGTCCGTTTATAAACTATTATTTTTCAGATGTGAATTTTAAAGCGATATGGAAACCTAAACCTTATCAAAATATTCAATTTAGTATTATTAAAATTGCTAACCAATTACAAACATTAAATGTTATAGAAGGAAACTCAACGCGATTGGTAACAGCAGATTTGCTAAACCAATCTAACTTAGGAATTGGTTTCAATTGGACGAATGCTAAACCCAATAAAACAAAAAAAATGTTTGAATGGTATTTCTCCAACTATTCATCGAGTTACGGTTTAGATACGAGCGAAAGTAATTCAAGTGCCATTTTTAACACAGCTACCTCAAATGAATTTATTGACTTAGGTTACGATTTGTCTTTTGATATTCCGCTAAAAGGTTCTAGTAGCCTATTAATAGGTCAACAAAGTACTGCAAAAAGCATAGGTAGTAACTCAGATATTGAAATTCAATTCGACTCTAGTGAAGCGCCTATTTTTGGAAACTCTTTTGGATATAATGATTTGATTGATATCATTTTTTATTCTGAATATAAATATAAAACTGAAAATTTATTTTTTAGTGCAGGTATTCGAGCCGGTCTTTATAACAAATTTCAAGACATTTTGATTGAGCCTAGGGTGTACGCTCATAAAAAAATAAATGATAGATTTCGTTTAACGGCTTCTGCTGAAATAAAAAACCAATCTTACAGTCAATTTTATATCCCACAATTGGAGTTAGACGTGTACAGCCCTTTACCAGCATCTAACTTGTTATGGGGCTCACAATATTTGAACAATAGTGTTATATCAATTTTGAAAAGCAAACAATTAACACTGGGAGGTCTTTATAATTACAAGGGTTGGCGTGTTGAACTTGAGAGTTATTATAAATTCATATCAAACACATTACCTACCAATAATAATTTTATACCGAGTTATTATGAAGTACAGCAAATTAGTGAAATAGAAACGGGAAAAACCCATATATTCGGTTTAGACTTTTTGGTAAAAAAACGTTATGAAAACTATAGGGTTTGGTTAAGCTATGCTTTCAATCATAATAAAGATACATTTAATGATTTTCAGAAAAATTCCTACCCAGGGTTTTATAATCAACCACATAACCTAAATATTTCTCAAACGTATTTTTGGAATAATTTTGAGTTTGGTTTGGGCTGGACAGTCTCCAGCGGTTTGCCATTTACAGAAATTGGAGATGGAACAAAAATAACATTGGATGATGTTGTTTCTCAAAATAAAATTAATAGCGCACGTTTACCGAATTATAATAGATTGGATATTTCTGCACTATATAATTTTAAATTTAACAAAAAGTGGCATGGAAGAATAGGTTTTTCTGCAAGAAATTTATTTAACCGCCAAATGCCTATAAAGGTAGATTATTCTCTTTTAAATAATAATGATGATACTGTTTTATTAAAGGCAAAAAAGAGACAATCACTAGGATTTGTTGGGGACTTTGTGGTTAGAATAGAATTTTAGATATTGTTATATGAAAAAAAGTTCAGTAGGAATACTGAACTTTTAATTTCCTTTTTCAAAAGAAAATTTTTATTTTAAACCTACTATTACTTTATAATCTTTTTAAGAAGCAACATACCACCCAATTTGCCAACTATTTTAGCACCAGTTTGAATCCAATTGAGAGGCTGTAAATCCTGTTTATAATCTTCTTTCAAACTTTTAAGTTCTTCATAAGCAATTTGTCGTTCTAAATTTAAAATTTCTAGATCGCGCTCAATACTTTCGGTGTTTTTGTATGTTTTCATCCTAATTGAAAAACTTTTTAGATAATTTTTTTACTACCAAGTTATTAATGTGCTTTCTTAGAATAAAAGCCATTAATGATAATACTAAGAATATGATACCAACAGAAATAAAGCCTAGCGTGTAATTTTCTAAAGATTTACCAATAGCTAAAGCCAAAGCTATGGCTAGAAACCAAAAACCTATTAGCACGAAGCCGCCAATCGCAACAGCCTTAAAAACCATACTAACAGAAATTGTTAGCTGCTGAAAGATTTTTAGCTTATAGAATTCGTAAGATGTTTTTAAATACGTCTCACCAACTTCTGAAGCTTTTGCATTCGTTTCACTTATAGAATCTATTAAACTCATGTATTATGATGTTTTTTGTAATCTTTTATTTTTTGCTTTTAAATCCTTTAGTTTATTCTCCAAAGTAGAGATTACATCATCTGCTTTATAACTAGCACTTGTTACTATAGAGTCTACTTGCTCATCTAAAGTTTGTTTTTTTGCAGTAACTGTAGATGTTACTTGATCTTTAATCTCCACAGCAGAGTCGGCTATTTTTTGTTTTGCCAAAAGCGCTTCATCGCTAATTCTTTGTCTTGTATTTACACCTTTATCTGGAGCAAATAAAATACCTAATGCCGCTCCTATTGCTGTACCTGCTAATATCCCTAAAACTGTATTTCCACTATCGCTCATAATATTTATTTTTTAATTAAACTTTAATAATTTGTTACACAAAGATAGCTATAAACATGTGTGATGCTTGACGCTATAGGTCTAAATATTGACTTATTTAATACTTAACAGTTAGTAATTTTAAAGGTTATGGTACTTAAAATTTCTTTTTTGGTATTTACTTTTTAAAATAAACTCAGGGTTTTCCCTGAATTTTATAATTCAGGTTTTTACCTGAGTGATTTTACCTGAATTTAAAAGAACTTGCAAGTGCTATTAATTACTAAAATTTAACATCATGAAAACATCAATTTTACTTATAGTGCTCATTGTACTAAACACATCTGCACTCATCTCACAACCCCTCAACAATCTTTTAGAAGGTATAAATATCTGGTGGTTATTAGGTATTGAATTATGTCTCATTATCGCTTATTTTATAAATAAAACCGTAAAAGATTTAAGAGCGCATTGCGAAATCGACTGTAATAACCTGAAAATGTATATAGTAAAAGGAACAAAACAGATTTAAAACCGAGCTAAATTTTTTTAGTTTAATTAAAACAACAATGAGAAAAAAACACTCTGTAAAAATGAATCATAAAAATATGGCAATTTTTATAAAAGATAAACGTAGACCCTGCAAAAAAAGTCAAGACCTGTTACTTACAAAGCGTTTTTTTCCATTTTATATGGGAAAAATTAAATACGTCGTAAATTTTGTACATGGTATTTATCCTAAAACCTCTATTTTATTGATAATAAAATTACTTTCTCTTGCAATACGAAAAAAAGTATCTCCTAACGCCATGGCATTTTATAATAAAGGTATAAAACGAAACTTTAAAGTAGAAGAATCGACTTTTTGCACATATACCTACGGAAAAGGCCCCCTTATTTTAATGTTGCATGGTTGGTGCAGCAATGGCGCAAGGTGGCGCGTTTATGTAAATGCATTGGTAAATTCAGGATATAAAGTTATGGTTGTAGATGCACCAGGCCATGGTACGGCACCAGGTCGTTTTTTATCTATTTTTTTATACGCTAAGGGTGTTAAAGCTATTCTTTCTTCAGAATCAAATTGGCATACGGTGATCACACATTCCATAGCAGGTCTTACGGCCATGGCTGCTATTGGAAATTCTGAACAAAAGTATCAGCCTTCTAAATTTATTATGATGAATACATTTTCCAGTGCCACGTCCATACTCGAAAAATTTTCATCTTGCCTCGGTATTTCTGAAAAAGTAGTTATAGGCTCAAAAGAAAAAATGTCTCAATATTTAGATTTTCCTTTAACGGAATTTAATATCCAAAAGCACTATAACCAAATAAACACCAACGGATTGCTTATTTATGACACCGATGACAGCGTAGTACCTAAAACTGAAGCAGAACATATAATAAGTACAATTAAACCACTACATGTCTTAAAAACAGATGGATTAGGTCACAATTTAAAATGTCATACCGTTGTAAAGGCTGTATTGAATTTTGTAGAACTTGATACGAAACCTAAACTAGAAGTCGATAAGACATTATGCTATACAAATTAATACCCTACTTTGTTTAGTACCTCTTGTTGCCATTATTATAAATATATTTAATGTAAATCAAAAGGTTATCATTTTATGTTTATATTTAATTAACTAAAAATCAGTTGTTTTGAATAAATTTATGCTTTCATTCCTTATAGTAATATCATCATTTTTTGGGTTTTCGCAAACTCAGGAAATTGATAGTTTGCTAAAAGTATTAAAAACTGCTACAGATATCAAGACTAAAACAAACACTTACGATAAGATATCATGGGCTTTAATTGATATAGATTTAAAAAAAGCAATTGCTTACAATGATAGTTTGTACACAATTTCCAAAAATGAAGATTACAAAGAAGGAATTATAGGTGCCTATGATAACTTTGTGGTTTTAAATAGAGCTTTGGGGAATTACGATGAGGCTTTGGTATACCTAGATGAATATGAGAAACTTATTCTCGGAGATAGCCTTAAAATCGCAGGCGCAGCATTTCAAAGAGGGGTTCTAAATTCCATACAGGGTAATTATGATAAAAGCTTAAAAAGCTATCACAAGGCTCTGAATATTTATGAGTTATTAAAAAATGAAAGGGGAATGGGGATAACCTACAATACCATAGGCCTGACCTATTATAACGTAAAACGTTATGATAAGTCCATTCAAAATTTCATCAAATCTATAGAAAAGTTAAAAGGCTCTACCCATATTGATGATTTAGCAAGTAGTTATCTCAATTTAGCAAATGTTTATGATAATATAGATGAAGATGATAAAGCTTTGGAAAATTATAAAAAATCAATTGCTTTAAGTGAAAAAACTTCTAACATTAGAAGAATTGCACTTAATAAACAGAATATTTCTGCAATATATAAAAGTGAAAAAGCGTATTCCAAAGCGTTTTCATTTGCTCAAGAAGCATATAAAACTTTAAGAGAAAACAATTATCATGGAGAAGCGACTGGTGCAGCAGCAAATTTAGCAGATTTATATACTTTAATGGGTAAATATGGTAAAAGCGAAATGATTTTGCTAGAACAACTTGACAGGATTAAAGGCTCTGCTGCAGACCAGCAAAATTTATATTTTAATCTCTATAAGCTTTACGAATTAACTAACCAAAATAAAAAAGCTTTAGAATACCATAAAAAATATAAAAAAATTTCAGATAAGCGCATCAGTGAAAAAGGTTTAAAAAATTTGGATGAACTTCAAATAAAATATGATATAGAAAAAAAGAATAAGGAAATTGTAGAACACCAATTACAACTGGAAAAATCTCAAGTAAAAACCCGAACTATGACTATACTAATTATCTCCCTACTATTAGCATCCATTTTATTATGGTTCTCTTTCCGGCAACGGCAAAAACGCATCCAACAGCAATTAATAAGCATTCAAAAAGAACAAGAAGTCCGCACGCTGGAATCGCTTATTACTGGAGAAGAAAAAGAACGCTTGCGTATTGCAAAAGAATTACACGATGGTGTAAATGGCGATTTATCTGCCATAAAATTCAAATTGTCTTCCTTATTAAAAATGAATAATGAAGTAATTAATGAAGCGGTTACTATGATTGATAATTCCTGCAAACAAGTGCGTGCTATTTCACACAACTTGGTACCACCTTCCTTAAAAAATTTCTCGTTAATTGAAGCTGTAAACAATTATTGTGAGAATATGAATAGCATTCACAAACCAGAAATTACCTTTCAACATATTGGCGAGCCAATTGAGCTTAACAAAAAAGTTGAGGTTAATATCTTCAGAATTATACAAGAATTAGTTACCAATGCTACAAAACATGCAGAAGCAAGCACTATTGACACTCAAATAAGTAATCGAAACAATACGCTACTAATAACTATTGAAGACAATGGAAAGGGTTATGAAAACAACAAAGAAAAGCCATTAGGGATTGGATTGGATAATATCAAATCAAGAGTAGAATATTTAAACGCTACTTTTGAAGTAGTCACTAATAAATCGGGTACTTATAACACTCTTGAAATAGATTTAAACACAATAGATGAAAACTAAAATAGCCATAACAGACGACCATGAAATGATACTAAAAGGTATAGATGCGCTGCTTGAAAACCAACCGGATATAATGATGGTTGGTAAGTATGTAAATGGTAAACAAACCATACAGGCTTTAAAACAAGCACAACCAGATGTTTTATTACTGGATATTAACTTACCAGATATTAATGGTATTGATTTGTGTAAAATAATATTGAAATCGCATCCAAATTTAAAAATTATAGGATTAAGTAATTTTGATGAAACTGCTTTTGTAAAGCGCATGTTAAAAAATGGTGCACATGGTTATTTACTGAAAAACACAAATACCGAAGAACTTGTTGAAGCCATACAAACCGTTTTGAATGGTGGACAATACATTCAAAAAGACATTCAAAATAAATTATTTAATAGATCAATAGGTCATGAAAATAAAAAGTCTTTAAAAATCAAATTAACCCAAAGGGAGAAAGATGTTTTACATTGTATTTATGAGGAATTAACGACTCAGCAAACTGCCAAAAAATTATTTATAAGCCCTAAAACGGTAGAAACCCACCGTATGAATATAATGAGTAAACTAAATGCAAAAAATAGTGTAGGAATTATAAAAAAGGCTTTGTTACTGCAACTTATAGATAATTAATCAATAAACCTTGATACGCTAATTTCTGTTTTTATTATATCGATACACAATTTAGTGTTGTAAGGCCTCTTTTATAATTTCTACAGTTTTCTTTGAATTCCCTATAAAAATGGCATCATCTATAATAAAAACAGGTCTGCTTAAAAACGTATAATGTTCAAGAATATAATTCTTATAATCACTTTCAGTTAAATTCTTATTTTTTAAATCTTTCTGTTTGTACAATTGTGCACGTTTACTAAAAAGAGCTTCGTAACTTCCCGCTAAAGCTTTCATTTCCTCAATTTGGTTTATTGTGATGGCCTCAGATTTTATATCTTGTAAAATAAATTCAGATGGCAAATTCAACGTCTTTAAAATTCGAGAACAGGTGCTACAGGTTTTTAAATAATATACTTTTTTCATTCAAATTGTTTAAATTTTTTAATTTCCTTGCTTATACTGAAATTGATTTAATAACTAAGGAAATGCAAATTATCCTTACAACAAATAAAAGCAATTAAAGCTTAAATACTATATTTATCAAAAATTTACATGATATGCAATTTACATTTGAAGTATTACAAAATATCCGCCCTTTTTTTAAAAAGTATATTGAAACTAATTCATTGGAGGATTTAAATAAAATCCCAGAAGGCTTTAATAATAATATCATCTGGAATATAGGCCATATTATTGTTACGGCACAATTGTTAGCCTATAAATTATCAGGACTGCCAATGTATGTAAGTGATGAATTAGTAAATAAATATAAAAAAGACACCAAACCTGAAGCGCCTGTTTCTCAGGCAGAAGTTGAAGAGATAAAAGGGTTACTTTTTTCCACATTAAAACAATTAGAGACTGATTACAAAGGTGGTGTTTTTAAAAAATATAATGCCTATACAGTTTCTACTACGGGCAATACATTAAATAATATTGATGAAGCTTTGCAATTTATTCTATTCCACGAATCAATGCATTTGGGTTACATTTTAGCTTTAGTAAGAACTGTTAAAAACTAAATGAGGTTCAGCCTTTTCAAAAGGAATTGCAAATTCTATAATGTTGCTAGAATAAGCGGCTAATTCGTAAGTATTGTAAAGTAATACAATGCCGTCCTCACTATACCCCATATTTTCGGGCAGTTTAAAGTCCTTATCTAAAAGTAAGTTTTTATCTTTTGTAACATTTTCAAAATAAGATTTAGCTAATGTTTTAAAAGCTTCGGTATTCTTTAAAAGTTCGTTGTTTTGAATTCGTTGCCCTGTGTTTGAATCAAAGTTTAAAAAAGAAATATTCAAAATACCGTGCGCGCCTCCCGTGTTAGAAAATGCTGTAATCGCAACACTGATTATTTTTGTAGAATTGTACATGACTTCACCATCAATTTGAGCTTCCCAAATTAATGGTGTTTCAGGAAATTTAGTTTTAAAAATGGTGTATTCATTATTAAAAGAAGCAATACTTTCTTCTACTGAAGTGGAAGTAATAGTGTCAGGATTGCCAATATGTAAGTCTGAAATGATTTTTTTTTGTATTTCAGAATTTATCTGATTAGAAACCATTTTATTTCCATTAGCCTCAGGAATATTAACTTCAACAATAATATTTTGATTCGTGGTTATATTGATATCTGAAAAAGTGATTTTCTGCTCTTCCTTACAATTGAATAATGTTAAGAAAAAACAAAGTGATATAAAATATTTGTAATGGCGCATACATTGAATTTAAATCTAGATTAAAGGTAATTATTGGGTTTGTAATGAAAAAAAATTATAGTTATAAAATAGCTCTAAACTCTATTTAAATGTTGTGGAATTAAGTAAGGTGGCTTGTACTGTTTTTGAGTCGGTTAGGGAAATTAATAAACCTACAATCTTGTATGATGGACTTTAAAAAATCCCTTTACCAATAATGAAAATATTAGGGTTTAAAGCAAAGTTTGGAATGATAAAACTGTTAATCTAAGTAATAAATATAACCAACATTAAACCAAACCAACCAATCATTCTTTTTGTTAAAATCTAATTCGTGATTAAATCCATCCACCCAATCGCTAAAGTAATATTGCCACCTTAAATCCAGCATTAAATCGGATAGCTTTGTTAATTTATATCGAGCACCAGCACTAGCTACGACAGACCAATGTGAGGTTGGGTTAACATCAATAGGGTATTGGCGAGTTTCTCCAGCAGGTAAAACTGGTAAAAAGGTTTGGTCTCTATGCCAAAAGGAATAAATGTTTTCCGAATTATAAATGTCGCCATCTCCAAAAGTTGTGGAAGCTTCAGGCGTAGAAAATGTATAATGAACGCCTAAACTTACAAAAGGCGCAATACTATAGTCATAACCTTGAAAATCCCTAATACTCAAAGGGAAAAATTCAATTTGTGTGCCTATATCTAAGTTTCTTGCAACACCACTATGTGCTCTTAACCTGTCTGCATCAGTCGATATATTGTCTGCTCCAACCCATTGACCCAGATGCTCCAAATTTGTTTTATTCCAAGATAATTCATTTCTAATTTTAAAATGGTCATTAAAATACGTGTCAGTAGTATAGCAGTTACAATCTGCTCTGTACGAGAAGTTTAAGTAATGTATAACCCCAATACCAATCCCTGAGTTCCCAAAATTTGTTTGACCCTCATTTCGACTTCCAAAATCGGATCGAAATTGTACAGGACCAGCAATAACACCAATTTCATGAGAAAATCCTAGCTGAGCATTTCCCTTCTGAACCATGATAAAAAAGCAAAAAACAGAAACTAAATGTTTCAAGTTAAGCATATAAAGATTTATTTTAGAGGGCATTATTAAAAGCAAATATATAAAAACTAGCAAAATAAACAAATATTAATAAAGTGTTCAAAAATCATCGAAAATAATTAATTATGAAATTCAAAAAAAAACACGTCTTTTTTTATAGATAACGTATATTTGTACGCATAAATTACTTTTTTATTAAATAACGATGCAATTATTGTATATATGAAAGACAACATTGAAGCATTTTTAGAGCTTGTAAAGCAAAGAAATGGACACGAACCAGAGTTTTTACAAGCTGTAGAGGAAGTTGCAGAGACTGTAATTCCTTACATTGTTAAACATGATATCTATTACGGAAAAAACATTTTATTAAGAATGGTAGAGCCAGAACGATTAATTTCTTTCAGAGTTTCCTGGGTGGATGATGATGGTGAGATACAAGTTAATAGAGGGTATCGCGTACAAATGAATTCGGCCATTGGCCCTTATAAAGGAGGTTTGAGGTTTCACCCAACGGTGAATGCCAGTATTTTAAAATTTTTGGCCTTCGAGCAGGTATTTAAAAACTCTTTAACTACGCTTCCTATGGGAGGAGGAAAAGGTGGTAGTGATTTTGATCCCAAAGGTAAATCTGATAATGAAATTATGCGTTTTTGCCACGCTTTTATGAGTGAATTGTTTAGGTATATTGGCCCAAATACAGATGTTCCTGCAGGAGATATAGGAGTAGGTACAAGAGAAATCGGTTTTTTATTTGGTATGTATAAAAAATTAAGAAACGAATTTACCGGTGTATTAACAGGTAAAGGCATGTCTTGGGGAGGGTCTTTAATTAGACCAGAAGCAACAGGGTATGGAAATGTTTATTTTGCTCAAAAAATGCTTGAAACCAAAGAGGATAGTTTTGAAGGGAAGAATGTAGTGGTATCTGGTTCTGGTAATGTGGCACAATATGCTGCTGAAAAAGTATTGCATTTAGGAGGAAACGTTTTAACACTTTCAGATTCATCAGGTTATATTTATGATGAAAATGGTATAGATGAGGAAAAATTAGCTTTTGTTATGGAGCTTAAAAATGTTAAACGAGGTAGAATAAGCGAATATTTGGAAAAATACCCAAACGCAAAGTTCGTAAAGGGAAAAACACCATGGGAAGTTAAATGCGACGTGGCATTACCCTGTGCAACTCAAAATGAACTCCATAAAGACGATGCTAAAATGCTTTTAGATAATGGCTGTATTTGTGTAAGCGAAGGTGCTAATATGCCTTCAACAAAAGAAGCTATTGCTGCTTTTCATAAAGCTAAAATATTATTTGCTCCAGGTAAAGCATCAAACGCAGGTGGTGTTGCTACATCTGGTTTAGAAATGACTCAAAACTCTTTACGATTTAAATGGTCTAGAGAAGAGGTTAATAATAAACTTAAGGATATTATGTCAGACATTCATAAATCGTGTACAGAATACGGTAAAGATGAAGATGGATATGTTGATTATGTTAGAGGTGCAAACATTGCCGGATTTGTAAAAGTTGCAGATGCTATGTTAGCTCAAGGTATTGTTTAAAACATAACATACCTCGATATAAAAGCTTCCTAAATATTTAGGAAGCTTTTTTCGTTTAAAAACTATTTTTGAAGCAAAACTCGTTTGTTATAAATATATTTGAAGTTTAATATAAAGGTTTGAAAGAGATAAATATTAATAATTTTGATTTTTTAAGAATTGTTTTTGCTTTTACTGTGGCCTTAGCTCATTTGATTGAATTAAGTGAGGTTAAAGTGTTTCAGCCTTTATTAAGATTTTTTAATACGCAATTAGCCATTAGTGGTTTTTTTGTGATTAGTGGTTTTTTAATTGCAAAAAGCTATGAAAGTAGCCGTTCAATTAAATCCTATATATTTAAAAGAATACGGAGAATAGTGCCCGCATATGTTTTTGTAATTCTATTTTGCGCACTGTCCTTTTGTGTTATATCAACAAATTCAATTATAGATTATTTTCTTAACATTCAGTTTTGGAAATATTTAATAGCCAATTTAACATTCCAAAATTATATAGAACCTTGTTTGCCAGGGGTTTTTGAGGGCAATTTGATGTGTGCCATAAATGGCGCGCTATGGACTATAAAACTAGAAGAGGCTTTTTATCTATTACTTCCCTTATTTTTTATATTTACGCAATCTAAAAAAATTAAAATTATTGTATTTGGAGCTTTAATTTACTTATTATCGATATTTTATTTTAATTATTTTGTTGCTATTGATATGTACAGAATTGCAAAACAACTTCCGGGAGCCTTAGCTTTTTTTATGTCTGGAATTATATTCTATAAAAATTTTGATTTTTTCATAAAATGGAAGCACTATTTAATATTTCCATGTTTGTTTGTTTTTCTATTGGAACAATACGTGATTAGTACACATGTTATAAAACCTGTAGCTTTTAGTTTTATGGTTTTCTATTTTGCGTATAATTTCAAAAATTTGAACAATTTTGGAAAATATGGTGATATTACATATGGTGTTTATATTTATCATTTTCCAATAATCCAATTATTTGTTTTTTTAGGTTTATTTAAAAACTATAACCCATATATTATAGCCGCAATTGTTTTACTATTAGTTACTTTGTTGGCAACTTTATCGTGGCATTTTCTTGAATTGAACTATTTGTCAGCGGGCAGGAAAGCAAGACAAAGAAAACTATGGTCAAATAATTTTTAGCTTACAAATACAACTTTAAAAACGGGTACGAACTATACATCTGCTCAATATATTATTTTAAGATAATATTCGTTAGATATAATATATGTGAATATAAATAATACCAGATTTGAAGAAAATAATAATTTTACTTTTTTGTTTTTTACCTTTAATTCAGTTTGCTCAAGATTTTTCGGGGCTTTGGAAAGGGTACTTTTCATACTACAATGTTAAACAGGTTGTAAGAGGGAATGATAAAATATACGCAGCATCAGAAAATGCTGTTTTTAGTGTACATATTGAATCGAATGAAATTCAAGAATTTACAACAATTAATGGACTTTCAGGAGAAAGTATATCTACAATACACTACAGCGAAACCTATGAATTATTAATTATTGGATATGAAAATGGACTTATAGAAATCGCCTTTGATAATGATGATGATATACTAACAATTGTCGATATTATTGACAAGTCAGCAATACCACCAAGTAATAAAAAAATAAACCACTTCAATACTTTGAATAATTTGATATATATATCAACCAATTATGGTATTTCAGTTTACGATCTAGAACGATTGGAATTTGGTGATACTTACCAAATTGGTAATGGAGGAACACAGGTAATAGTTAATCAAACAGCTGTTTTTGATGGATTTATATATGCAGCTTGTTTTGGAGGTAATGGATTAAAAAAAGCAGATATAACAAGTGCTAACCTAATAGATTTTAATAATTGGGAAGTTGTTAGAGCAGGTAACTTTATAGGTGTAGAAAATAATACTGACCAATTATATACAACAAGTACAAATAGGTATATATACGAAGTTTCAGAAGATGTTCTAAACCCATTATTTAGATATGACGACAGACCTATCGAAATACAATCTACTGATGGTGATTTAGTAGTTACAACACAAAATGATGTTTTTGCTTACAATTCAGACTTTGGTTTAATATCTCAAGTTTCATTAGAGGATAGTTTTAATACTTCCTATAATTCTGCTATTATAGTTGGAGAATCCATATATATAGGCACTAAAGATTTTGGTGTACTTAAAACAATAACCTCAAATAGTAGCGTATTTGAAGAAATTCGTCCAGCTGGACCACTACGAAATGATTTATTCGCAATTGAGTATTTTAATAACAACCTTTTGGGCGTTTCAGGAGGCTATAACCTCTCATATAATTTTATTGGAGGCGATAGACGTGAAACTGGTATCAGTCGTCTAATAAATAATGAGTGGTTAAACATTCCATTTGAGTCCATAAAAAATAAAATAGAAAGGCCTTGGTATTTAGCCCACGTTGCAATTAACCCACTAAAACCAGAACAAGTTTTTGTAAGTTCTTACTATAAGGGGTTAATTGAGTTTAACGACGATGAGGTCGTTCAGTTATTTGACGAGACTAATAGTCCGCTAACGCCTTTTTCTGAGGATGTAAATCTTACCGGTACTAGTACTTACGATTCAGATGGTGTTTTGTGGGTTGCAAATGGAAGGGTTGAAAAGCCATTAAATAAATATGAAAACGGTATATGGACATCTTATGCGCTTTCTGGAGTTATACCTTCTTCTGGTAGGGATTTAGGCTTTAGTAATATTACAATTGATGCTTCTGGAACAAAGTTTATAGGATCGTATTCTTATGGCGTTATTGGTTTTAATGAAAGCAGTGGCGATCCAAAAATAAAAAATATACAAGATGAGTCTGAAAATATGCCAACAGATTTTGTAACGGCAGTAAGAATTGATAAACGCAACCAACTGTGGATTGGGACCTTCAGAGGATTGCGGGTACTTTACAATACATCTAATTTTTTTTCAGATGAAAACATACGTGTTGACGATATTATTATAGAAGAGGATGGTATTGCGAAAGAATTATTATTTCAACAACATATTATAGATATTGAGATAGATGGGTCAAATAATAAATGGATAGCAACCTCTGGCGCCGGGTTGTTTTATTTGTCTCCCGATGGGCAAAAAACAATTTATCATTTCACTAAAGATAATTCACCATTACCATCGAATAGCATTAGTGATGTATCTCTAGATGTTGCTAAAGGAGTGGTATATATCGCCACATTAAAAGGAATGCTCTCTTTTAATTCAGGCGGTTCTAATGCCCTCGAGGATTTATCAAATGCCTATGCCTATCCAAACCCTGTAAGACCTAGATTTAATATTATTGAAGAAAAAGTAAAAATTAAAGATATTTCTGAAAATGTAAACATAAAAATAACAGATATTGAAGGAAACTTAGTTGCTGAGGCTCAGTCTGGAATTAACCAAAGATACCAAGGCTATAATTTAGAAATTGATGGTGGAACAGCCTATTGGAACGGTAAAAACTTGGCTAATAATATAGTGGCATCTGGAGTGTATCTAGTGATGCTTTCAGATTTGGACACCTTTGAAACTAAAGTTATAAAATTAATGGTAGTTAGATAATGCTTATTACTACAAACGCTATTGTATTATCCAAATTAAGATATCGAGATAACGATTTAATTGTAAAGTGTTATACGGATCAGTTAGGTATTGTTAGCTTTTTATTAAGGGGCGTTTTAAAGAGTAAAAAAGGAGGTTCTAAAGTTGCCTATTTTCAGCTTTTATCCCAATTGCAAATCGTATTCAACTATAAAAAAAACGGAGCTTTACAAAGTATTAAAGAAACGAAGTTGAACGTTATATATACAACGCTGCATTCACATGTTTTAAAAAGTGCCATAGTTATGTTTTTATCTGAAGTTTTATCAAAAACACTTCAAGAGGAAGAGCAAAATGAACCACTTTATAGTTATTTAGAAACCACCCTATTATGGCTGGATTCTCAGTCTGAATATGCTAATTTTCACTTATTGTTTCTATTAAAATTAACGAAATATCTGGGTTTCTACCCTGATACCTATAACAACAAATACCCTGTATTTAATTTATCCGAAGGTAAGTTCGAATTAAAGGAGAGTAATAAATATACGGTTAAAGGTAAAAATTTATTACTGCTAAAAACTTTATTAGGCACAACATTTGATGCATTACAAACTATAAAAATTAATGCAAGACAAAGACAGTCGTTTTTAAGTATGATTTTGCTATATTTTGAATTACATTTGGGCGGTTTTAAAACCCCAAAATCATTACAAGTATTTAATCAAGTTTTTAGTTAAAACATGAAGTTTTTTTACTCATTCTTCTTTTTACTAGTATCTCTATATTCCCAATCCCAAAATTTAAAAGTTCTTAATAAAGTTACCAAAGAACCTATTTTTGGAGTTGCCGTTTACAATGCAGATAAATCTAAAAGTGTAGTTACTAATTTTAGAGGAGAAGCGAGTTTAGATCAATTTTCAGATACCGAAACTATTTATTTTAAGCATTTATCGCATGTTTTAAAATTTTTACTTAAATCCCAGATAGATCCATCAAACAAGGTATATTTAGTATCAAATACCCAAGGTTTAGAGGAAATAGTAATTTCTGCATCAAATTTTGGACAAAATAAAAAAGATATTCCTCAAAAAATAGTAAGCTTGGATGCTAAGAACATTGAATTTACAAATCCACAAACCAGTGCAGATTTATTGGAAAACACGGGTCAGGTATATGTTCAGAAAAGCCAATTAGGTGGTGGTAGCCCAATAATTAGGGGTTTTTCAACTAATAGATTGTTAATTACTGTAGATGGTGTTAGGATGAACAATGCTATTTTTAGAGGTGGAAATCTTCAAAATGTCATTTCAATCGATCCTTTTTCAATTAGAAATACCGAGGTTGTGTTAGGTTCTGGATCTGTAATATATGGTAGTGATGCTATTGGCGGTGTTATGAGTTTTTACAGTAAAAAACCCAAATTATCTTATACAGACTCTTTGATGTTTAATACTAATGCTGTAGTGAGATATGCGTCTGTTAGTAATGAAAGAACGGGTCATTTCGATTTTAACTTAGGCTATAAAAAATGGGGGTTTGTAAGTAGTGTGAGTTATACCGATTTTGATGATTTAAAAATGGGGAGCCACGGTCCTGATGATTATTTAAGACCAGAATTTGCTTTTACAAACACTAATGGCGACGAAATTATAAAAAATAGCGACCCTCAAGTGCAAAAATATTCAGGGTATAATCAGTTAAATTTAATGCAGAAAGCACATTTTGAGCCCTATGAGGATTTAAGTTTCAACTTGGGGCTATTTTACACAACAACTTCTAATATCCCTCGTTATGACCGTTTAGTACGTTATAGGAACGGTACATTACGTTCGGCAGAATGGAATTACGGGCCGCAACAATGGTTTATGTCAAATTTACAAGTTACAAAATTGAGTAGCAGATCAAATATGTACGATAAAATAAAAGCAACTATAGCATATCAAAACTTTCAAGAAAGCAGACGGGATAGAGATTTTCAATCGTCAATTAGAAGTATTCGTGAAGAAGCCGTTGATGCGTATTCCTTTAATTTAGGTTTAGAGAAAAGAGTATCTCCAAAGTTAGAATTTTCTTATGGTGGAGAGTATGTTTATAACCGCGTAAAATCCATAGGTTTTGAAGAAAATATATTAGATAACACACAAATAGCCTCAGTTTCAAGATATCCAAATGGTTCAAGTTGGCAATCTGCGGCTTTGTATTCTAGTATTAAGTTTAAACCAAATCTTAAATTTGTGTTTCAGTCTGGTTTACGCTATAATTACATTGTTTCAGAAGCTGATTTTACTGAAAATAATGCCTTTTTAAATTTACCTTTCGATTCAGCTGAAAATGAATCTGAAGCTTTAACAGCAACGGCAGGTGTAAGTTGGTCGCCAAACCCTACAATACAATGGAAATTAAATGCCTCATCGGCTTTTAGAGCTCCAAATATTGATGATGTCGGTAAGGTTTTTGATTCTGAACCAGGTTCTGTGGTTGTGCCAAATGATAATTTGAGACCAGAATATGCTTATAGCGGAGAGCTCGGTTTAAAACTGAATTTAAACGAAAAGTTAGTTTTGGAGATGAGTACGTATTATACGTATTTAGATAATGCATTGGTGCGACGGGATTACACTTTAAATGGTGAGACCGAAATTATGTACGATGGCGAGTTAAGTAATGTGCAGGCTATACAAAATGCATCAAAAGCATGGATTTATGGTTTTGAAGTAGGTTTAAGAATGCCTATTACGAACCAATTGGACTTGACCTCGCAGTATTCTGTAATTGGAGGAACAGAATCTGAAGGTACTGTTGAGGTTCCGATAAGACACGTTGCGCCAAATTTTGGAAACACGCATTTAGTCTGGACTTCAAATAATTTGAAACTAGATTTTTTTGCTAATTACAACAGCAGTTTATCTTTTTATCAATTAGCGCCTTCGGAAATTGAGAAGGATTATATTTATGCTTTAGATGAAAATGGAAATCCTTACAGCCCGTCTTGGTATACTATTAATTTTAGATCACAATATCAAATTAATTCATCTACAATACTAACAGCAAGTCTTGAAAATATTACAGACCAGCGTTACAAAACGTATTCATCTGGTATAGCCGCCCCTGGTAGAAATCTGATTTTATCTTTAAAGTATAGCTTGTAAAAAACTTTAGATTAAATTAGCCAAAGCTCTTTCATTAAATGATTTTTTAATTTTTGAATGCTTTTTTAGTTACAATTGCTCCGTTAGATAATAACACTTTAGCAATATAAACAGAACTGCTTAAATTTGATAGGCTGTAAGTTTCCGAGTTACTTTTACCTTTTAAGGTGTATAGCTGTCTTCCTAATAAATCAAATATTGTTACAGTATCAATAATTTTTGAAGCCGTGAACTGAACATTGCCATCTTCTAATTCAATAATTTTTAAAGTGTTAGCGTTTTTACTAATATCTCCAGTAGATAAAGCATTTGCGTTAAATAAAATTTCAAAACGATTATTGAATTCTCCTGTTTCAGATGTAAAAGTATAATCAGAATTGGATAAATTATGTAGTGTGTTAAATAAGTTGTCTTTTAAGTAAACATTGTTTTTGGTTAAATAGGAACCTTCAAATTGTGCTATAGAAAGTGTGTAATCTATAGTTGATTCAATTGTTGAATTGAAGCCAAGGTTGATTATTTCATCTTCATTTATGCTATCTATATTTTTTCCTTGAATAATATATTTTTTATTATCGGTATCTATTATTGAATATAAAATTGCAGAATAATCTTGATTAACCAGTTTTGGAGCATCATAAGAAAAACCATCGTTTCCATTTGTGGCCCCTTCAACATAAGCAACCAGTATTTGACTAAACACACCATTTTCTGTACTGAGGTTAACCCATAATCTATTTGCTGAATTTTTATTTGTCGATTTATTAGAACCTTTAAAAAATAATAAATTACTTGTAGCATCGGCCATTCTCATGGCATTAGTAAACATTGCAGACCCATTAGATATACCATTAATAAAAAAACCTTGACCAGAAGGAATGTATTGGTCAGGAATACGTCCACTAGCCCCAGCTACCCCTCCTGACCCTACAGTATATGTTGCGTAATCATTTTTATTAAAGTTTATTTGCTCATTGCCATCGTTTCCATTGGCAGGAGGTAATGATTGGGACCAAAAATAGACAGCACCATCAACTAAGGTATTATTTGCAGCATGAAACACATCAAAATCTATAGCAGACGGGTACGGATTACCAATAAAATTCCAACTAGCAAGAACATTAGCAGGATTGTTCGCTATTGTAACCGGTATATCACCAGTATTGAAAGCACCTTCAAAAGTAGCGGTTCCAGCACCTGGAGCAACAAAAAGCCGAGCTTCTGTAACGGCATACCCAATACCAGAACCCATAGTGGTTCCAGCCAAGGCAGCTTGCCAATCGTTACCATCATCGTCAATATCATCACCATCGGTATCTAAAAAATTAGGCGCATTAAATGAAAAACGCCTATCACCATCTACATCAGGAAATACATTATCGATAGTTTCTCCAATAACTGGCGAACTCCAATAGGTGTAATAAAACCAATTATTTTTGGTTGCTGTTGTTTTGTTAACTCTTGATGATCCTGTGCTATTTACAATAAAACCTCCGGAACTGTTTCTTTGAACAAAATTCCCTTGTGTTTCTACAATAATATCTCCACTTACAATAACATCATCTTCTACTTCTATGAAGTTGCCATTATTAACTGTTAGCGTAAAAGTTTCTTTAACCCAAAGGCTACAAGCATTAAAATTTCCTCCGGAATAATCCCCTTCAATAACTGCAAATGTTGAGGAAGATGGAGGAGAATCCCAAGATGATCCGTTCCACGTAACTGTAGTTGAGCAATTGTCGCACGTAAATGTGCAAAGGCCTAAGTTAGGTCTGCTAGCACCATTATTATTTGTAAAAAACCAATTTGAAGGATTTGCCACAGCAGCTAAAATTATAGTTTGGTAAGCAGTTTCGGTACATGTATAATTACCATTGTCAGCAGTACTTAAATAAATCGCACTGATACCAACCGTTAGCCCAAATGGAACAGCACTTGTTAAATTGTCTGTAGCATTAGTCCAACCAGTTGTGCTTGCAAAATGTATAGCATACAAAAAAGTTGGTGAAGCAATGGTTCCCTGAAAAGCGAAGATTTGATCACCGTTTGCATTTAATGCAAATCCAGTTTCAGATTCAATGGCTGTACCTGAAGTGGTAGAATGATTATTGGAACCTATATCAGTAATTACTATTTCTGTTCCGCAGGATAAATCTGAACTTGCTGTCCAAGTAATAACGCCTTCTCTAAGGCCTCCTCCACCTAAATACCTAAAATCGTTAGTTGGGGCTCCTATCCAGCCAGAATCTGTAAATTTTATAACCGTTCCTGTTGTAACATCTGTTAATAGAACAAATGAAAATTCATCTGGATTATCCGAAATAAAACCTGTTATCGCAATATCGCCAACATTTAATGTTGTCTGCCCATAACTAAAATCAAAAGCCAAAAGCAATAATAGTAGTAGAGTAATTTTTTTCATAACTGTTAAGTTTTAAAAATTTAAGATTTGGTTTTTATAAATTTTTATTCAAATTGTTAATTTAACATTGTTATTTTTGGAGCTTATGCAAACAAAAAAAACATATACCGTACAAGAAGCGACTAAAAAATTAGAGCATTATTGTGCGTATCAAGAACGTTGCCATAAAGAAGTTAGACAAAAGTTGGAATCTTTACACATGATACCAGAAGCTATCGATGTTATTATAGTCCACCTTTTAAAGCATAACTTTCTAAATGAAGCACGTTTTGCCAAAACATTTGTAAGTGGTAAGTTCAGGATTAAGGCTTGGGGCCGAAACCGATTAACTTTTGAATTAAAGAAAAAAAGTATTAGCAAAGTTAATATAAATCAAGCACTTGCAGAAATTGATGATGTGGAATACATCGGGGTTTTTGATGGTTTAGCCGAAAAAAGATTCAATTCTTTAACAGAAACCAATACCTATAAAAAACAAAAAAAAATAGTCGACTATTTGCTGTATAGAGGCTGGGAAACGCATTTAGTATACCAAAAAGCGAAAGAACTTTGCAAATAAAACCTAAAAAAGCGGATTAGGTTTTTTGCCTAATCCGCTTTTTAAAATTTATAAAATTTTAATATTTATATATTAAAACTTGCTCCTATATTAACTGAAAATTGGTTGTGTAACGTTTCAGCAGGTGTTAAGTTTTCTGTTTTATACTTAGCAAAAGGAATATTTAATTCAGTATAAACACCAAATCCTTCAGTAAAAAAGTAACGTGCACCTAAATGGCCTCCAAAGTTTTTAAGCCCTAAGCTTAAACCTGGGTAAAGGTCAAAATTCTCATCAATATTAATAACGTTTCCTAAGTTAGCATTAAAACGTGCTCTTACATCAAAACGATTATCAAAGTCCGCATCATCTATCAAAGGGTTGTTTGTTAAATCGTCATTAACACTTAAAAGATAGGTTGTAGATAAACCAATTGAAATATTCTCTCCAACACCGTAATCGTAACTTACATTTATACCAGTCCCGTTATCTTGGAAATTAGCACCTACTTGAAATTTGTTGTCATCTTTCCCTTTAAATGCTTGAGCATTAAGAAGCGAAACACTTAATAATGTTAATAATAAAGTTAAATTTTTCATGATTTGAGTTTTAAATTTAAGAGGGCAAAGATATTATAAGTTTTTTAATATCAAAGGTTTATTTATAACTCTTTGTGGGTTTTGTTAATGGCTTTTTCATTTTTCCAATCAATCCATTTTTGCCCTTTTATACGTCTCATAATATTATCATAATTGCGCATAATAAACACATTGTAAATGGCTTTGCTAAAGTTTTTTGGATTTCTAGCAATAGCTCTTAAACTCATTGAAAAGCCAGGTGTTATATAGCGCATATAATGCCAATAGCCTTCGGGCATATATAAAACCTCACCATGGTTAAGTTCCGTTTTATATCCTTTAGCTTTTTTAAGCATCGGCCATTTTTCAAAATCGGGATTACTAAAATCAATATCCTCGCGAGCAATTAAGGAATGTGGTATTTTATAAAGATATTCGTTCTGTTGTTGATCAAACAAAATACATCGTTTTTTTCCTTCAAAATGAAAATGGAAAATATTAGCCAAATCAATATCATAATGCATAAATGTATGTGAATCGCGCCCACCAAAAAATAACATCGGTATACTCTTCATAAGTCGCAATCCAAAATCAGGAAATGTAAAATCGTTTTGCAGCTGCGGGATTTCTTTTAGTGCATTCCATAAAAAAATACGGTATTTGGTAGGTGTACTTTTCAATAAATCCACATAATCTGCCAATTTCATTATGGCATGTGGTTCGTTAAAACCATCTTTATAATCTACGGGCCTATCATCATATAGCGGCACCATGATATCGCCGCCAACCGTTTTCATATAGTCTAAATCCCATTTCTTAAACGCAGGCCAATCCTCAATAAAACGCTCGATAACCACAGGTTTTTGAGGCTTAAAATACTGTTTTAAAAAATCTGATTTAGTAATCGATTTTACACGTGGAATATCCTGTAAGTTTAACGACAAAGTATTATCAGTTTAAGTGCTTAATATTAATAAAACATGACCAACCTATAAATAGTATTTTTGGCGTTACCCGAAAAGGGTCGGGCTTTCCGTTACAAGTCCTCGCTTCTGCGCTAAGGCGCAAAAGCTGTGGGCTATCCACTGCAATCCCTAACGCGGGCATAACTTAATGGTATCTCAAAAAAATCTAACGACTTTATTTAATAGCCTTGGCCTTTTTTTTTGCTATTTCATTACGCTCTATAGTATGCTCAGGGCGCGTCCACTTTGGTTTTTCGCCTAACGCTTCGTACTTAGAGTTTTGGGCTTCAACGGTTTGTGGTTGCACCTTTTTAGTAAATGGCTTCTGCGGATTCAATCCTAACTCCTTAAACATTCTCATGTCCTCATTCACATCAGGATTTGGGGTAGTTAATAATTTATCACCCGCAAAAATTGAGTTAGCACCAGCAAAAAAGCACATGGCTTGGCCTTCTCTACTCATTTGTGTACGGCCTGCACTTAATCTTACTTGTGTTTCTGGTAAAACAATACGTGTTGTAGCAACCATGCGAACCATATCCCATATAGATACTGGTTTTTGATCTTCAAGTGGTGTCCCCTCAACAGCAACTAAGGCATTAATAGGTGTAGATTCTGGTTGCGGATTTAAAGTTGATAACGCAACAAGCATTCCTGCTCGATCTTCAACGTCTTCACCCATACCTATAATACCACCACTACACACGGTAACATTTGTTTTTCTAACATTATCAATAGTTTCTAAACGATCTTCAAAACCCCGAGTGGAAATTACTTTTTTATAATACTCCTCAGAGGAATCTAAATTATGATTGTAAGCATAAAGACCAGCTTCAGCTAAACGTTTTGCTTGGTTTTCAGTAATCATTCCAAGTGTACAACACACTTCCATATCTAATTTATTGATAGAACGTACCATTTCCAAAACTTGATCAAACTCTTCGCCATCTTTTACATTTCGCCATGCGGCACCCATACAAACACGAGAACTTCCTGTAGATTTTGCACGTAACGCTTGTGCTTTAACTTGCTGAACGCTCATTAAGTCATTGCCTTCAATATCTGTATGATAGCGTGCTGCTTGAGGGCAGTACCCACAATCCTCAGAACAACCACCTGTTTTTATAGATAATAATGTGCTTACTTGTACCGTATTTGGGTCGTGGTTTACACGGTGTATGGTTGCAGCCTCATAAAGCAATTCCATTAAAGGTTTGTTATATATGTCTAGAATCTCTTCTTTGCTCCAATTGTGTTTAGTCTCGCTCATAAATCTGCTCGTTGGTTTAATAGGTATAAAATCAAAAATACTAATTTAAAAAGTTATACCCTTAATTTTTGGATAATAAAATAGAAACGGCATTACCACCAAAGCCTACGGCGTTTACTAGTATGTTTTTAAACGTATTAGGTGTTTTTTGTTTTTCTAAATATGGGACTTTTACAAAGTTTTGGTTTTGTAACATTAAAACAGCAAGCTCTATACTTAAAGCTCCTGATGCACCAAACGTATGGCCAATTTTCCATTTATTTGAAGTTAAGGCAGGTATGTTGTTTTTAAAAACAGCTTGAATGGCTTTATATTCTGAAATGTCTCCTTTAATGGTCCCTGGCGCGTGCATAACAATTATATCAACATCATCAGGGTTTATTTGGGCTAATGCCATTTTCATGGATTTTTGAAAACACTTCGCATCACTTGAAATAGAAATATTATGTTTCAAGATTTCCGTGGCATATCCAAAACCACGAATAACGGCTAATGCATTTTCCTTTTTACCTGCTTCCATACACGCCATGGACGCACCTTCGCCTAAAACCATAGTATTTTTAGTTTTGTTAAGGTCTAATGCAAGACAAGGAAATGCTCCAGTCTCCTTTGAATATATTTTTAAAGCTTGCATCTGTGCAATGGTAAAAGGGGTTAAAGGTGCTTCGCTACCACCGACTAAAAACCGATTACACATGCCTGAATTTATCCATGCTATACCGTTTAACATACTGTGTAATGCGGTTGAGCAGGTTATAGAATGGCTAATTTCTGGGCCGTTGGTTTGTAAATCATGCGCTACCCATGATGATATGTTTCCTAGTGTTGTTGTTGGGGAACTTAACGTTTCTGATGTGTTGCTTGCTAAAAATAATTTATGGTATTTTTCAAAAAGTTGTGTAGCGCCACGAGAAGAGCCTATGTTTATCCCAAAATTATCTGAACTGTTCCATTGTGCTTGCTTTATAGCTTGTCTTGAGGTGTAAATGGCAAACAAAACGGTATTATCTAAAGATTTGTATTTGGAGTCAGATGCTTTTAAAAGGGCAATATCTTGTTTTGCGTCTTCTGTTATTTTAGAAACAAATACGTGCTTACCTAAAACTTTTTTTTTGGTTATATGGTGGCTGTTGTTCTGGTAGCTTTCCCAGGCCTCATCAAGAGATTTTCCTAATGAGGATATGGATGAAATTGCTGTTATGGAAATTGGTTTTTGCAAGTTTTTAAAGCTTTTTACAAAAGTAGTGCTTATGCGTTAGGGATAGAAGCGGCATCCTTTTTAATTTTCAAAAAAAAATTAAAAAGATATAGCGGTATAGCCCGACCCTTGTGGTAACGCCCTAAATAGTTTCTAAAACATCTTCAATCGTTTGATATACTTTCTGTAATTCGATATCTGAAATTATGTAAGGCACTTGGATGTAAATGGTGTTTCCTAAAGGTCGTAAAAACACACCTCTATCCATAAAGAACTTCAAAATTTTGTCGCGTAAATCGCCATAACGTGCCATTTTTGTATTGAGGTCCAGTGCGAAAATAACACCTAAATGTCTGGTCGTTTTTATTTTTGGATGGTGTTCAATTCGTTTTTTAAATTGGCTATGGGACTCAATAATCCTTTTTATATTATTCTGAATGTTTTTTGAGGTTAATAGATCAATACCTGCAATGGCAGCTGCGCAGGCTATTGGATTTCCAGAATAGGTATGGCAATGAAAAAATCCTTTTGCCATATCGTTGCTTAAAAAGGCATCATAGACATCTTGAGTACAGGATGTAATGGCCATTGGGATTAAACCTGCTGTTAGTGCTTTACTTAAACAGATAATATCTGGTTTTGTTTCAATATGGTCTGAAGCAAAATATGTTCCTGTTTTACCAAAACCTGTCATAACCTCGTCGGCAATTGTAAGTATATTATGGGTTTTACAATATTTTAAAATGGCGTTTAAACCATGTGCATCATGCGTTTTCATGCCTGCTGCACCTTGAATTAAGGGTTCGTAAATAAAACCTGCAATAGTATTATTTGAAATCGTTTTGTTTAATTGCTTTAAAATGGTTTCAGTATTAGACCCATTAGGTGTTGGAATGCGCTTAACATCAATTAAAAATTCTTCAAAAGGGCCGTTATAAACTGATAAACCTGATACGCTCATGGCACCAAACGTATCGCCATGAAATCCGTTTTCAAAAGCTATAAAAGTAGAGCGTTTATCATCTTTATTAAAATAATATTGAAGTGCCATCTTAATTCCTGCTTCAACAGCTGTAGAGCCGTTATCATTAAAATAAATCCTATTCTGATTTTCTGGAAGTATTTTAATAAGTGCTTCAGAGAGTTTTATAGCAGGTTCATGCGTGAAATCGCTAAACATCACTTGATCTAATTGCTGCATTTGCTTGTAAACCTGGCGGGTTATGTAATCATTACAATGCCCATACATACAAGTGTACCAAGATGCAATGGCATCAATATATTCGTTGCCCTGCTCATCTGTTAAAATACACCCTTTTGCTTTTACTATCGCTAAACTTTCAGGTTGTAATTGGTGCTGCTTTAGCGGATGCCAAAGGTGTTTTTTATCGCGTTCCTGTAGGTTCATAATTTTCCTTTAAATAAATCAGCATATTCTTTAACAACATTTTTATCAAAATAAGGTTCTTCATCAATGCGTCCAATTATAGGAACTTGAGTTGTTTTTTTGATAATTTCTTCTGTTGTATTATGTAAGTTTCCACTAAAAATAATAGATACATTAAAACCTTTTTCTTTTAAAAAGTTAACCGTTAAAAGTGTATGGTTTATGCTTCCTAAATAATGTCTGGATACCACAATAACATGGTATTCTGGTTTAATTAAATCGAAAACAGTGTGTTTATTGTTTAGTGGTACTAGTAACCCGCCAGCACCTTCAATAACTAATTGGTTTGATGTTTTTGGAACTTTAATTTTATTAATATCAATGGCAAAACCATCAATAGCCGCCGCCGCATGCGGACTCATAGGTGTTTTTAAAGCATAAGCATTTTCATGAAATTTTGATTTGGTGTTTGATACCAATCGCTCTACTTTTTTAGTATCGCAATTTTTTAACTCCCCTGCTTGTATGGGCTTCCAATAATCAGCTTTTAAGGCTTCGGTTACAATTGCCGATGCTACTGTTTTACCAACATCGGTTGAAATTCCTGTGATGAAATATATGCTCATTTTAAATCGAATTCTGTTTTGCAATTCTCACATTTGTATTTATGTCTAGTATAAAATGGAAGTGCGGAAAATAGTACTCCAAAAATAAACCAGAATAATGATTTAGCATCTTTTATTGTTGAAAATAACGCTACATGCTGTCCTTTGCAATTTGGACAGTTAATAGTTTGCCCATCATCATCAATCGAATATTTATTGATGGATTCCAAAATATGTTGCGCCTTTAAAGCATCGGTAGATAATACTTTTAATTTAACGCCACCAATAGCGTTGCTTACCAAGGGGTCTGTATCGATTGTTAAATTATCTGATAAAAATACTTGAATGCCTTCAGCTTCCAAGCGTCCTTTTACAATTTGGGCTTCGGTAGAATATTGAAATCTAGCTATTATTTTAAAAGTAGCGCTCATATATTTATAAAACTGGCTAAGAGTTGTAGAACTTTCGAGATGTCTTTTTTAGAATTATAAGCATGTAGGCAAAAACGCAAACGTTCGTCTCCTTTTGGAACAGTTGGTGAGAGAATGGCTTTTATATCAAAGCCGCTTGCTTGTAGTTTTTTCGCAACTAGTGTAACCTGATCATTTTCTGAAATAATACAACACTGAATGGCTGAATGCGATTCAATAAAAACATATTCAAGATTATTTTTAGCTATTTCAGCTTTAAAAAACATAATATTTTGGTAAAGTGTGGTTCTGTTTTCAATATCTGTTAATTCATGATAAGCAGCACGTATAGTGGCTAAACTATGAGGCGGCAATGCGGTTGTGTATATAAAGCTGCGCGAAAAATTGACTAAATATGTTTTTAAATTATCGCTGCCTAGAATAGCAGCTCCATGACACCCTAAACCTTTACCAAAAGTAATAATGCGTGCAAAAACAGCATGTTCTAACTTTAAGTTTTGAATCATTCCAGAGCCGTGCTCTCCAAAAACTCCAATGGCATGGGCTTCATCTACAACTAAAAAAGCATTGTGTTTTTTACATATATTAGAAATTGTTTTTAAATCTGGAGAATCACCATCCATTGAGAATACAGATTCTGTAATAATATATATAGTAGCTTCCTTGTGAGCGCGGCTACGTTCAGTCTTGCATTTTTCCTCTAAGTTTTTTAAATCGTTATGCTTAAACTTGTAAGCTTTAGCGTTACTCATGGTAATACCATCACGAATAGAAGCATGAATATATTCGTCATATAAAATAAGGTCTCCACGTTGAGGTACACTGGAAAAAAAACCAATATTTGCATCATATCCAGAATTGAATACCAAGGCGCTTTCACTATTATGGAAATTAACCAAAATGTCTTCAATTACCTTATAAAGATTATGGTTTCCAGAAAGTAATCGAGAGCCTGTCGCACCGTTATTGGTGTTACTAATTGCTTTTAAAAACTCATGAGCTTTATTAAAGATTTCTATGTTTCTTGAAAAACCAAGATAATCATTTGATGAAAAATCAATCAAACTACTTTGGGTGCCAAGCGTGCGTAAAGCATTTTCGGCTTTACGCGTTTCTAATTTGTCTTGTAGTTTTTTTGGAAAGGTTTTCATTATAAACAAATATAAATAATGCTAGCATCATTTTACGAATTAATTGTTTTGTTCGAGAAAACGAATTACCCTAAAATTGTAATCTTAGATATTATATTTACCAAGCCCTTATAATAGTAAATAATTGTTAGGAATTATAGATAGCACAAAAGCAAATCCTCCCATTTTTGAAATTAGGAAAAGCAAAAGTAGTACGTTTTTCACCCTTAGATGCGATTTGTAGAGATTTGAATTGCCAACCAGTTGATATTTGAGAATATTTAGAAGATTAAAATTGTATTTTTGATATATAATTTTAACGTTATAAAATTCAAAATGAAAATCTATATCCTGCTTTTGGTGTGTCTCATATCAGGAATTTCAATAGCACAAAACAATCATATAGTAAAAACCGATGACGGTAGGCGGATATTGCTAAAAGCAGATTTTACATGGGCATATATTGATGCGACTGGAACGATAGCTAATCTCGAAGATAAAATTATAAGCAAAACCACCAATTGTAACATATCAGAAGATTTTACAGAACCCCGATTAAATAAAAAAATCCAGGCACAGCTTAAAAAAGGGCGCGCCACTATAAGCCATGTAAAAATGAAGGTCGCTAAAGATTATAATTGCGAACCCGATACTGTTATATTAATGTCCGTTTCAGAACAAAAATCCAAAGCTTTATATCATTTTTGTGCCAATGGCAAAGCCGTTACCTATAAACGTATTGGCAATGCCATTATAAAAAAAGAGAAATTTTTCTAAAAAACTTCAATCCTATTTAAATTTTATTGAGTTCATAATCAAATAGAAGGACATTCTCAAAAATTTAAATTAAATTTAGGAACAGAATTTTTTATCTGGGCGTTACCCAAAAGGGTCGGGCTTTTCGTTACAAGTCCGCGCTCCCAAAAGGTCGCTGTGGGCTTTGCACTGCAATCCCTAACGCAATAAACGTTAACTAATACACATAGAAATGATATTACATAAATCCAACAGCCTAACCTTCTTTACGCCCAATGCAACAGATAATTTAGGCGCGCTTTTTTTCGATACGGGAATTTCAGCTGGGATTCCAGCACCTGCCGAAGATTTTAGCCAACAGCGCCTTTCCTTGGATAGTGAGCTTGTAAAAAACAAAGAAGCTACTTTCTATGCCAAAGTAAGCGGGCAATCCATGATTGGTGCAGGGCTAGATGATAATGATTTACTAGTAATCGATAGAAGTTTAGAACCAACAAACAATAAAATAGCCGTTTGTTTTTTAGATGGGGAGTTTACCGTAAAGCGTTTAAGAGTTGATAGCGATGGTATTTGGTTAAAACCGGAAAACCCCAATTATCCCATTATAAAAATTACAGATGATAATGATTTTGTTATCTGGGGCATTGTTACCAATGTGATTAAGAAAGTGTATTAATATAAAATAATCAATTCCAGACCTGCCAGATTCTAAAAAACCTGGCAGGTCTTTAAATATAAACAAGCACATATGGTAAACTTATCCAGTTTGGACATTATAATAATTGTCGTTTTTTTTGCAATTACACTATGTATTGGTGTTTGGGTTTCCAAACAAGCAGGCAAAAGCTCTACGGAGTTTTTTTTATCTGGCAGAAATATGCCGTGGTGGTTATTGGGCGTGTCTATGGTAGCAACCACTTTTGCTGCCGATACTCCAGGCTTGGTAACTGAATTGGTCAGGAAAAATGGTGTATCAGGAAATTGGGTCTGGTGGGCCATGTTACTTACAGGCATGCTTACCGTTTTTTTTTATGCTAAGCTTTGGCGAAAATCAGGTATTTCAACCGATTTGGAATTTTATGAATTACGCTATTCTGGCAAGTCTGCAAGTTTTTTAAGAGGTTTTCGCGCCATTTATTTAGGCGTCATTTTCAATATTATTACCATGGCAGGGGTGTGTTTGGCAGGTGCCAAAATTGCCAATATCTTATTAGGCATTTCTCAACAGGAAGCTTTACTATATTCGTCAATAATTGTGGTTATCTATTCATCTTTAGGCGGATTGAAAGGTGTTTTAATAACCGACTTTCTTCAATTTATAATTGCTATGGTAGGTTCTATTTGGGCAACTATTTATATAGTGAATCTTCCAGAAATAGGTGGCATGCAAGCGTTATTAACTCATGAAAATGTAGTGGGTAAACTAAATATTCTTCCAGATTTTTCAAATTCTGAAGCTTTAATAACCTTATTTATTATTCCGTTTGCCGTACAATGGTGGAGCACTTGGTATCCAGGAGCAGAGCCAGGTGGTGGAGGCTATATAGCCCAACGCATGCTAGCTGCCAAAGATGAAAAAAATGCCACTTGGGCAACCTTGTTTTTTAATTTTGCACATTATGCATTGCGTCCGTGGCCATGGATTGTGGTGGGCTTGGCATCTTTAGTTGTTTTTCCAAGTCTAGAGAGCATCAATACGGCATTTCCAGATTTAAACCCCGAAATGCAAGGTGATGACGTGGCGTACGCTGCGATGATGACCTTTTTACCTGCGGGATTAATCGGTATTGTTTTAACCTCATTAATAGCGGCGTTTATGAGTACCATTTCAACACAGCTCAACTGGGGAAGTTCTTATATAGTTAATGATTTTTACGGACGGTTTATAAATAAAATAGCTTCAGAAAAACAAAAGGTATTTATTGGTAGAGTATCAACTGTGTTGCTTATGGTTTGTGCAGCGTTATTTTCTTTCTATATAAAATCAGCAAAAGATGTTTTCGATTTATTATTACAGATAGGGGCGGGCACAGGACTACTTTTTATAATGCGTTGGTTTTGGAGCCGCATAAATCCATATAGTGAAATAGCAGCTATGGTTATTTCATTTGTAATTGCAGTTGTGTTTTTTATTAATGGGAAGTTAGATGTGCCTTGGTTTAAAATAGAAGGCTACATGCAATTGGTTTACGGGGTTTTAATAACCACAATTTGTTGGGTTGTTGTTACGCTGCTAACAAAACAAAGCGATACCGAAACCTTAGAAAAATTTGAAGATTTAGTGTACGGTAAAGCAAGTAAGTTTAAAAACATCGGCTATAAAATTCTAGCATTTTTTTTAGGCGTTATTGGAACCTATAGTGTTTTATTTGCTACAGGCTATTTTATTTACGGAAAAACAGTGTTAGCGTTCGGGCTAATAGTATTAGCCGTGACATGTTGTTTATTATTAATTAAGAACTGGAAAAAAATAGTATAAAAAAACGTGGCGCCATGCGCCACGTTTTTAATTTTTATAAGTAAAATTGTTTCTTAATCAGCTAAAACAATAACTTTATTATCTTTCATTTCCAGGGTTCCGGAATTTATTTTAAGCGTTAGTACTTTTTTGTCATCATGATGAGGAACAACACTTCCGTGTAGATCATCAAGTACTAAATGACTTTGAGTATGTGTGTTGATTTTTATAGTCCCTTCCGCCAAAACAGCTACAATAGGCGCATGATTATCGAGTAGTTGAAATTCGCCATCCAACGCTGGTAAAGTTACAGCATCAACTTCGCTACTAAACAATATGGCTTCTGGTGATACAATTTCTAAATACATATATTTTAGTTGTTTGTTGTTAGTTGATGATTATTGGTAAAAACTATAAACCATTAACCAATTAAGCTTCAGCTAACATTTTATCTCCTGCTTCAATAGCTTCTTCGATAGTTCCTTTAAGGTTAAACGCTGCTTCTGGTAAGCGATCTAATTCACCATCCATAATCATATTAAACCCTTTAATAGTTTCTTTAATATCAACTAATACACCAGGTATACCAGTAAATTGTTCAGCTACGTGGAAGGGTTGAGATAAAAAACGTTGTACACGTCTTGCTCGGCCTACAGCTAGTTTATCCTCTTCAGATAATTCTTCCATACCTAAGATGGCAATAATATCTTGTAATTCTTTATAACGTTGTAATAACTCTTTTACTCTTTGAGCACAAGCATAATGTTCGTTTCCTAAAATGTCAGCAGTTAAAATTCTTGAAGTAGAATCTAATGGATCTACCGCAGGATAAATACCTAGCTCAGCAATTTTACGCGATAATACCGTTGTTGCATCTAAGTGAGCAAAAGTTGTAGCAGGCGCAGGATCCGTTAAATCATCTGCAGGTACGTAAACCGCTTGTACAGATGTAATGGAACCTCTTTTTGTAGAAGTAATACGTTCCTGCATCGCACCCATTTCTGTTGCTAATGTTGGTTGATAACCTACCGCAGAAGGCATACGACCTAATAATGCAGATACCTCTGATCCAGCTTGTGTAAAACGGAATATATTATCTACGAAGAACAATACATCTTTTCCTTGTCCTTCACCAGCACCATCACGGAAATACTCAGCAATAGTTAAACCAGATAATGCTACACGAGCACGTGCTCCAGGAGGCTCATTCATTTGTCCGAATACGAAAGTTGCTTTCGATTCTTTCATTTTTGATTTATCAACTTTAGATAAATCCCATCCGCCATCTTCCATAGAATGCATAAAATCATCACCGTAACGGATAATTCCAGATTCTAACATTTCACGAAGTAAATCATTTCCTTCACGGGTTCTTTCACCCACACCAGCAAATACTGATAAACCACCGTGGCCTTTTGCTATATTGTTAATCAACTCTTGAATTAATACTGTTTTACCTACACCAGCACCACCAAATAAACCAATTTTACCACCTTTTGCATAAGGCTCAATTAAATCAATTACTTTAATACCTGTAAATAAAACTTCAGTAGACGTTGATAAGTCTTCAAATTTTGGTGCTTGACGGTGAATTGGTAACCCAGCTTTACCAGCTTTAGGTAAATCTCCAAGACCATCAATAGCATCTCCAATTACATTAAATAAACGGCCGTAAACATCGTCTCCAATTGGCATTTGAATAGGAGCACCTGTAGCATGAACTTCAGTACCTCTACTTAACCCATCAGAAGAATCCATAGCAATTGTACGTACAGTATCTTCACCAATATGGGATTGTACTTCCAATACTAGAAGCGTACCGTCTGCTTTTTTAATTTCTAATGAATCGTAAATTTTTGGGAGCTCTGAGCCAGCAGCGAATTCAACATCGATAACCGGTCCTACTATTTGTGAAACTTTACCTGTAACTTTAGACATTACTTATGTATTTAATATTATGCGACTTAATTAAACAAAAACATATTCTGTTTTAGCGCTGCAAAGATATATTTTTTAATTTAAAATGAAAGTTGTTTATAAAGCTTTTTTGGGAATAAAAAAACACCTTCAGGCAGAAGGCGTTTTTTAATATTATTTCGATTATATCTTATTGTAATAAAGGCGAATAGTTTGTTGGGTATTCCCCAACATCTACGAGATTTCCTGAAGCTTCAAAATTCGATCCATAGGTAACATCGATTACTTTAAGCATTTCATTGGCTAGTACTGCATATCCTCGTGCTGTTAAGTGTATACCATCTAAACTTACTAAGCCACCAGTAGCTAAATTAGTCTTAAGAATAAAGTTTCCACTGGCAACACCTGTAGTAGATGCTTCTTCTAAAATACCTTTAAAATCAACTAAAGCTAATCCTTTTGAGTCAGCAACGTCCTGAATAACTGTATTGTAAGCATCCGTGGCATCTTTAATATTTTTAAGTTCGTCAGAATCTAAAGCATCTACATCGTCAATACCGTTTACAGCTGCTAATACCAAGCCCGCTTGCATAGGTGAAGGTGTTCCGCCCGCTTGTAAAAGTCCTAATACCTGAAGAACATCATTGGTTAGTGCAACTGAACCATACCCTTGTTTTAATGCAACTTGGTCTATCGGTAGTAACAATAGTTCATCTTCTGTCATCTGTCTGAATCCTAATGGGTTAGTTGAAGTAACGGGAACATCTATTAAAAATCTATTTGGACCTTCTTGAAACGTTATAGCATATTGAGCAGCTAAAGCTTGTGCTTGTTCTGGGGGCAGTCCCTGAAGAACAGCTCCTTGTGTAAATATACCTGTAACAGCTTGAAAAAAACCAGTCAAATTCTCAGCTTGTCCAGTATCTAATACCAATGCATTATTAGGTATCGTTGTAAAATAAGGTAAGTTCGTAATATAAGGAACATTAGCAATAACACCTTTTGCACCGTTGGCTGTTAATTGATCTACAACACCATTAAAAACTTGTCCAAAAACTATAGGGTCTGTAATATCATTACCACCGTAGGTAGCAGGATTAAAATTACCTTTTCGATCGATACCAATACCTCCAGATGTGGCATATGATAGTACATCGTTACCACCAATTTCAGATAATGTAAAAAACGTAGGGTTTTGACTTGCAGCATCACCAAGCATGGTTGCAGATGCTGAAGATGCCATTCTACCAAAATATGGATTTAAACTACCATAACCAGGGAAAGTTAAGTGGAAACTTTTAGCTCCAGGGACACCGACATTGCTGAAGGTACCACCAAGATTCGCTGTGGCATCTGTTGTAATTGGAGGAGCAGAAATGCCACGGTCGTCAAAAAATTCGTTTAACCGTTGTGGACCAGAACCGTTAAATACTAATCTATAGGGTACTATAGGTGTTACTCCAATAACCAATCCACCAGTATTTCCATTTACTAATGGCTGTGTAAACACACCTCCACCAGCATTGGCAAATTGTTTCGATAAAATATTAGGAAATGAGTTTTGTTGACCAGCAGCAAAGACAGCTCCATCGGTAAATCCAGCTGTAAAGGATGCCCCTAACGAAACATAATTTGAGAAATCTGCTGAACCATTAGTTAAAGCTGGTAATTCTACTAAAGTCTCAGGCTCTATATTTGTGTCTTTAAGCACATCTTCTGGTTCATTACAGCCAACAAAAGCAATATAGCCCAATAATAGAAATAAATTTTTTATATTTTTCATAATCTTTTTTTTATAGGTTATTAATAGTCCAGGATAGATAGTACATTGAGCCTATAAAACCAGTGCCAAATGCTGTAAAGTATTCATCTCCTAAAAGGTTAGTTGCACCAACTTTTATAGTAGATTTAAAACTAGGAACTTGTAAATTTACCTGGGCATCAACAACGTGGAATTCTGGTACTAGACCATTACCAAATGTTGCTTCCCAAAAATAATCATCACTAAATCTATAATTGATATTAAAACCAACATTTTTAATGACTTCAGTATTTCCAAAAGTGGCTTTAAATTTGTGTTCTGGGGTATTGAAGTTTGTTGCGAAGTCCGGAAACCTTTTTCTATCGAAATCTAATTTTGCGTATGTATAACTTCCGCTTAAATCAAACCCTCCAAATATCTTAGTCGATAATCCAATAGAGGCGCCATAAGAATTTACATCTGCTTGTGAATTTGTATATGTACTGTAAGCTTGAAAATCATCGTTTGCTATGGCTTGAACCGATAAAGGGGTGCCTACTGTACCATAATAGGGAGATATGACAACCTCCTGAGAAATAAAATCCTTGTATTTGTTGTAATACGTACTAAAGTCGACAATTAGATTCTTAAATTTTCCACGATAGCCTATTTCGGCAGAGGATACTTGTTCTGGCTTGATAATATCTGGATTAGAGATTTCAAGTACCGCAGGGTTTCCGGTATCTGCTAATGCTTGGACTGAACTTGCCGTATAAGAGTTTTCATAAGCCACACGACCAGTTTGAGTTATTGTAGGGTCTTGACCAGCATCTTGTCCCTCATCACTAACATCAAACGTTCTAACATAGCGATCTAAATTATCTGGTGCAGATCCCACTAGAATAGCTCTACCAGCATCTAAACCAATAAATAAATCTTGTGTTGTTGGGTTTCTAAAACCAGTTTGAACGGATGCTCTAATATTATGGTTTTGATTAACAGTTAAACCAGCAGAAATTCTTGGCGAGAAAAAACCATCAAAAAATTCAGATTTATCATAACGAATAGACCCTGTTAATTTTAATTCTAAATCTTCATTTAACTCTAAATTTTTCTGAATTTGAGTGTAAATACCAAATTCAGAATAATCAATCGGTCCATCTAAATCGGTATAAATAGTTCCTGAAGAATTTAAACTATATCTTCTGTATGATCCACCAACTTGAATGTCTGCAAAATCTATTAAATGGCTTAAGTTGTAATTAGCATCCGAGTGGTAATATTTAGAAGCATCTTGAAATTTAGAACCCGTACTTAAATCTGGATCGTTAATACTTCTATTAAATGCGGTATCATACTCAGGTGTGCCAGGTAAAAATCTTCCAGACTCAGCCTGTGCTCTTGCTGCAGCATGAGATTCAGCTTCTGTTGCACCACCAAGTGTAGCGCCAGCATATGTTTCAATATATTCTTGAAACCATTGGGTGTCACTCTTCCAAGCTCTGTTTATATTAATACCAGTAAAGACCATATCATAAGAATCCCCAGCCTTATCAGTAACCACATAACCTCTTAAAAAGAAATTATCATTTTTAAATTCTAATTTATGCTGTTGCTGAAAGAAGTTTGCGATATTATATCTATTTGTTCCTTGGTAAATTGTAGAACCTGTTCCTATTTTTCCAACATAGGATACTTCAAAATCATTTTCAAAAGGGCGATAATATAACCCCCAGTCTGATTTTATACTTTCCGCATTATAATTCGTTAAATCTCTTTCGTTATAACCAGTTCTACTTACAAAAACATCAGGAATAATCCCTTTAACACTGGCTGGTGCTTCTGTTCTAATATTTGCAGATACCTCATCACCATATACATTTATACCATCGTAATCAAGATCAGCTCTTGTTTTAGTTGGATTAATTTTATCTGTTTCATTTGTTGCGGCCCAATCGGTTCCTGTTAAATACCCAAAATTTATTTTTGCAGCAAATTTTTCGCTAAACTTGTACGCCGCTCTAAAACTAACATCTGTATAAGGATTATCTCCAGCAGATTCTTGAGAAGTTATTCCTCTTTTTATTGAAGCACTTATACCGTGATGATCGAAAGGGTTTTTACTACGCATAAATAAAATACCGTTAAAAGCATTGGCGCCATAAAGCGCAGAAGATGCGCCAGGGAGTAATTCAACACTTAAGACATCTGTTTCTGTCATACCAACCAAATTTCCTATAGGGAAGTTTAAAGCTGGTGTAGAGTTATCCATACCATCAACCAGTTGCATGAAACGATTATTTGCAAATGTGGCAAAACCTCTTGTATTAACAGATTTAAATGTTAAACTATTGGTATTTACATCAACACCTTTTAGGTTTTCTAAACCACCATAAAAATCTGCTGAGGCTGTGTTTTTTATTTCTTTAAGTCCAAAACGCTCCACAGTTACAGGCGATTCAAATATACGCTCAGGTGTTCTTGAAGCAGAAATTACTACTTCATCAAGGGCATTACCTTCCTTAAGAATAAAATTAATTTTTTGATTGTTTGATGTAATAGCTTCGGTAACAGTCTCAAAACCGACACTACTAGCTTGTAACGAAAAAGGTGGTTTAAAACTTGTTGTTAATGAAAAATTACCATCAAAATCAGTTACTGTTCCGGTAGATGTTCCAACAATAATAATGTTTGCACCAGGAATGGGCTGACTATTATCATCAACTACAGTTCCAGTAATAGTTGTTTGTGAAAATGATAATCCACAAAACAATAGCATTAAATAGGGGAGAATTGTTTTCATTTAATAATTAAAGTTTAAGTTCAATAAAACAAGATAATATAAATAAATGATATTATGTATGTGGTTAAAAGTATAAAAAATTATGCACGCATAGTATAATTTTACAAAAAAACTCATGTTTTATTGCTAAATAAATAAAAAATAGTGCGTAATAACGAGAATTTCCATGTTTTAAGTTAAAACATGGAAATTCTATTTTTTTTTATTGAAGTAAATATATTACTCTACAGTAACAGATTTTGCTAGATTTCGTGGTTGATCTACGTTTTTGTCCAACATAACCGCAATATGGTAAGATAATAATTGTAATGGAATAGTTGTAAGAAGTGGAGAAAGTGATTCTAAGGTTTCTGGCACTTCAATAACATGGTCTGCAAGATCTTTTACCTGAGTATCGCCTTGCGTAACGACCCCAATGATTTTACCTTTCCTTGATTTAATTTCTTGAATATTACTAACTACCTTTTCATAGTGTCCTTTTTTTGTGGCAATAACTACAATAGGCATATTTTCATCAATTAATGCGATAGGACCATGCTTCATTTCTGCTGCTGGATAACCTTCAGCATGAATATATGAAATCTCTTTTAATTTAAGTGCACCTTCTAGTGCTACAGGGAAGTTGAAACCCCTTCCTAAGTAAAGGAAATTATTAACATTTTTATAAACTGCTGCAATTGTTTTAATATTAGCATCAGATTGTAGTGCCTCCTCAACTTTTTTAGGTATCATTTCTAATTCTAGTAGGTGCTGGCGGAAATCAGAACTTGTTATTGTACCTTTTGCTCTAGCAAGCCTTAGTGCTATAAGTGTTAATACTGTTATTTGAGTTGTAAATGCTTTTGTTGAAGCCACACCAATTTCTGGCCCAGCATGTGTATATGCTCCTGCATCAGATTCTCTAGCAATAGAAGATCCTACTACATTACACACACCAAATACAAATGCACCTTTGGATTTTGCTAATTTAATAGCTGCTAAAGTATCAGCTGTTTCTCCAGATTGAGAAATTGCTATAACGATATCATCTTCTCTAATAACGGGGTTTCGATATCTAAATTCTGAAGCATATTCTACTTCTACGGGGATTCTAGCTAAATCTTCAAATATATATTCTGCTACCAAACCTGCGTGCCATGATGTTCCGCATGCCACTATGATAATACGGTTAGCATTAAGAAACCTTTTCATATTGTCCTCAATACCAGCCATTTTTATAATCGCGTCGTTTCTTAATAATCTACCTCTGTAAGTGTCAGTAATGGCTTTTGGTTGCTCATGAATTTCTTTAAGCATGAAATGGTCGTAACCTCCTTTTTCAATTTGCTCTAAATTCATTTGAAGCTCTTGAACGTAGGTATCGACTAAGGAATCGTCTTTAATTTTTCTAACTTTTATCCCTTTATGAAATCTTATCACTGCCATTTCTTCATCTTCAAGGTATACAGCATTTTTCGTGTATTCTAAAAAAGGTGACGCATCACTAGCAATAAAAAATTCATCGTCATTTTCACCAATACCAATGGCTAAAGGACTTCCTAAACGTGCCACAACAACTTCTTCTGGTTTATTTTTATCAAAAACAGCAATAGCGTAGGCACCTATAACTTGGTTTAGAGCTATTTGAACTGCTTTTCCCAGCTTTACGTTTTCTTGTTTTTTTACATCTTCAATTAAATTTACTAAAACCTCAGTATCTGTGTCCGATTGAAAGGTGTAGCCCCTAGTAATAAGTTCCTGTTTCAGTGAATCATAGTTTTCAATAATTCCATTATGGATAATTACTAATTCTCCAGAGTTTGAAAGGTGTGGATGAGAATTTACATCGTTTGGAACACCGTGGGTTGCCCATCTTGTATGTCCGATACCTACACTTCCATGTTTAGTAATATCTTTATTAGCACGGGTTTCTAAATCTGCTACTTTACCTTTTGTTTTAGAGACTTTAAGATTTGTACCATCAAACAATGCTATTCCAGCACTATCATAACCTCTGTACTCTAATCTTTTAAGACCCTCAATAACTATTGGGTAAGCTTCTCTTGGGCCAATATATCCTACAATTCCACACATAATTTTTAAATTTGATTTTGGGGGTTTATTTCATTAAAAAAGCAAATATGTAAAATAAATACTAATGACATATAATTATTATACGAACGAGTACATTTAAACGATAAAGTTCATTTAATTAGTTGTTTGAATGTTATATATAAAAATATGCAAACTACTAATTCTCTTTAAGTTCTGTAAAATATAATATTAATTTTAATCTTTTCGATTTAGAAACACTTTCGTTACTTCCATATAAAATAGTGCCTCGTGGTGATAATATTGATGCTGATGGAACAGCGGTAACATCATCATTACTATTTAAAATTTGAGAGTTAGCGGTATAATTGACATTATTAGATAAAACTAAACCAATTTTTGTGTTTGTAGAATCATTTTGTATAATGTTATTTATATGTTGTGTTATACGTATTTTGTATCTCGCTATTTCAGGTGAAATACTATCTCTTTGCCCAAGACTAAAAATTTTAGAGAACAATGGGTTTTTCGAGTTTACTGTTGGGTCAAGGCCTTCGGCAGTATCAATTAAGGGAAGGTTATTGTTAACATCATAAGCGTAAATACGATCGTATTTATGGTATGCATCCCCATTAGCATCCGCATCATTTGTTGGCATTTCTTCATCTTCATAAATAACTAAATGGGCCTCATTAACTAGTTTTATTTGATTTTCATCAGCATCTAAAAACGCATTTCTAAAATTTTGTCTTTCTGCTTCATTAGCAAATAAATCTACAATAGCCATGGAGCCTTCAGAGCCTTTTAGATATAATTTTTTGTCTCCTAAATCCTTATCGCCATCCGTTAATGTTGCATCAAAATCATTTATAAAGGTGTTCAGTATATTGCCACTAAAATTTAATGTATAAGAATCGTCTATTCTATCACCAACCTCCCCTTTTTTATAGTGTATAGTAATATTAGCATTATTAGCTGCCAAATTAAGCAGAATCATGGAGCCTGCACTATCATTTATAGCTTCGACTTTGAAATATAAACCTCTAAAATAGTCTTTAAAACTATTTGCGTTACTGAGGATAGAAGGGTTGTTTATAGATGCGTTTATTATGGCATTTTGCCAAAATGAATTATCTAAAATTCCTCTAAGTGCTGGAACAGATCTTGTGTTAACTTCGTCATCTATTTCGCCAGTAGTTATAACAATCTCTTCATTACTTGGGGTAAAAGCATCAAATGCATTACCTTCAAAAATATTTGCTCCAATAATATAATCGTCGAAATTAACCGTTGTAGTTTCGTTAATTATAGAATGTGATGTATTGCCAGCGTTTGAATAATAATTTTGAGGATTATTATCCTCGCTATTCAAATTGAAATCTTTTAAAAAATAATTATTTCTGTAAAGCGTAAGTTTAAAAGCTGTTGACGGGTCTCCATAAATGGAATCCAATTTATAGTTCGTTCCATCGTTATCAGTTCCAATGCTCGTACTAAAGTAAGGGATAGTTAGTATAACCTCATCAATTATTGGGTTTTCACCAAAATCTGGACTGTAGGTTGCAGGTGTTATTTGTGTAATAATACTTGCTGTAGTTTGCCCATAGGCAGGATCATCAAAAACACCTAAAAGGTTAGAGGCTAGATTGTTGATTTTCAACGCTTCTAGTTTTTTACTATATGCGGTAACTGCTAACGTATCAACACCAGTTGTAAAATTAGCATTTCCTTCTCCTAAAACGTCACTTTTTATAGTGCTAAAATCTTTATCGCAAGCAATTAAAGACGTTAGAAAAAAAGCGAAAGCAATGGGGGATTTAAGGGCTTTTAATTTTTTTTTCATAAAATAATGTGAATGAATTAAAAAGTTTAACTTAAAACAGTTTCATTAAAAAATGTTGTATAAGCTTCTCCAAATTCATCTTTACTTTTGTATTCCAAAATAGGTTTATCTGAAGATTTTAAATATGAATCTAAATCTTCCGGAAGGTTTTCAGACCCTACAATCAATGCATCCGAATAATCAATAGCAACTTTCATTAAATTATTATATGATGGTTTTTCAAGAGATTTAACTGCGGCATCTTCAATATTGTCAAACTTAATTTTGTTGACCATATCTTTATTTAACGTACCTTCAAAACTTTGATTGTATATAGATGTTACTATTTTACTTTCGTTAAATAATGGCTCGTCTTTATAATATTGTTTAAGATAAAGTGGAAGTAATGATGCTAACCAGCCATGAACATGTATAATATCCGGAGCCCAGTTTAATTTTTTTACGGTTTCAATAACACCCTTGGCAAAGAAAATAGCACGTTCATCATTATCAGAAAACAATTTGCCATCTTCATCAGTTAAGGTTGCTTTTCTTTTAAAATACTCATCATTATCAATAAAATAAACTTGAATACGCTCTTTAGGTATCGAGGCCACTTTTATGATTAAAGGCATATCCAAATCATTAATTACCAAATTAATACCAGACAACCTTATAACCTCATGTAATTGATGCCTTCTTTCGTTTATATTCCCATAACGAGGCATGAAGATTCTTATTTGACCGCCTTGTTGATTCACCAATCTTGGAGCTTCAAAAGATGCTGAAGAAATTTCAGTTTCAGGTAAATAAGGTACTACTTCAGATGATACGTATAATATCCTCTTATCTTTCATATGTTTAATTTTGGTGGCTTATTTCAATTACTAATACTGTTTTTTTTAACTATAATTTTAAAAAAGAGCTCGTTATATGGTTACAAATTTTTAAAAATTCAAAATAAAAAACACGCAAAAGTACAAAATTTTATGCTAATTGATTGTAAAATATTAAGTTTGCAAGCGTTAATTTTTTATTAAAAAGTGGAAATTTATTCAGAAAAACAACAAATTACAGATGCTATTGATGGTTTAAAAGCTAAAAAGCAAACTATTGGTATGGTGCCCACAATGGGTGCATTGCATAACGGGCATTTACAATTAGTAAAAAAGGCTTTGACAGACAATGATAAGGTAGTGGTGAGTATTTTTGTAAACCCAACACAATTTGATGATAAGGACGACTTAAAAAATTACCCTAGAACTTTGGAGAGCGATGTTAATTTATTAAGCACAGTTAGCAAAACTAATATTTTGGTTTATGCGCCAACTGTCAAGGATATTTATGAGGGTAACGCCGTGTCTCAAAACTTTGATTTTGATGGCTTGGAATTTGAAATGGAAGGTAAATTTAGAAATGGTCATTTTAATGGTGTAGGCACTATAGTAAAACGTTTTTTCGATATCGTTAAACCTCATAAAGGTTATTTTGGTGAAAAAGATTTCCAGCAATTAACCATCATTAAAAAATTGGTTGAAAAATACGATATTCCTGTAACAATAGTAGGCTGTAAAATACATCGAGAACCTAATGGTTTAGCCATGAGTTCTCGAAATACAAGATTAAAACCAGACTATAAAATAGCGGCACCTTTTATATATAAAACCTTAAAATCTGCTAAAGAAAAATTTGGCATAAAAAGTGCTACTAAAGTTAAGGAATGGGTTGAAAAACAGTTTGCTAAGCATGATTTGTTAGTATTAGAATACTTTATTATAGCAGACGTAAAAACCTTACAACCAATAAAACGAAAATCAAACAAAAAAGCATACCGCGCATTTATTGCCGTATATGCAGACGATATTAGACTTATTGATAATATCGCATTAAATTAATTATCTTTGCCGCATGCAAATTCAAGTCGTAAAATCTAAAATTCACAGAGTTAAATGCACAGGTGCAGAACTCAATTATATAGGCAGTATAACTATTGACGAAGATTTAATGAATGCGGCCAATATCATACAGGGCGAAAAAGTTCAAATTGTAAATAATGATAATGGCGAGCGTTTGGAAACCTACTGTATTCCTGGACCTCGTAATAGTGGGGAAATTACTTTAAATGGTGCTGCTGCAAGAAAAGTATCGGTCGGTGATACCTTAATTTTAATAACTTATGCTTTTATGGATATTGAAGAGGCTAAAGGTTTTAAACCTGATCTTGTATTTCCTGATGAGGCAACAAACTTGTTAAAATAGCTATTGAATAAAAGAACAAAACATATACTAAAAATTACACTCCCATTATTATTGGGAGTTTTTTTGGTTTGGTATTCACTATCGAAAGTATCTATAAATGAGTTAATGTTTTATGTGAAAAAGGCTGATTATACATGGATTATTATGGGTATGTCTTTAGGTTTGCTTAGTCACCTCTCAAGAGCATACCGTTGGTTGTTTCAGCTTGAACCGATGGGTTATAACGTAAAATTCGGGAATAGCGTTATGGCTGTTTTTGCAACATATTTAATAAACTACACCATTCCTAGAGCTGGGGAAGTTGCAAGAGCATCCATTTTAACAAATTATGAGGGTGTACCTTTTGAAAAAGGCTTCGGGACTATCGTGGCAGAACGTATCGCAGATTTAATAGTTATGTTTGGTATTATTGGTATTACACTTTGTCTGCAATTCGATTTTATTTATGGCTTTTTAATTAAAACATTCGACCCAATAAAAATAATTATAACCCTTGCTGTACTGACTATATTAATGATTCTACTGTTATGTTTTATCAAGAAAAGTAAATCTAAAACAGCATTAAAAATAAAAACATTTGTAAACGGATTAATAGAAGGCGCGCTTAGTATTTTCAAAATGAAGAAGAAATGGGCATATATTTTTCATACGTTATTTATTTGGGCTATGTACTTACTTATGTTTTATATCACATCGTTTTCAATTTCTGAATTGGATGGTGTTTCCATTGGTGCTGTTTTAATTGGTTTTATATCTGCAAGTTTTAGTATTGCTGCTACAAACGGCGGTATTGGATCCTATCCTTTGGCTATTTACGCGGCGTTCTCAATTTTTGGAATCGCAGAAGAGCCAAGTATTGCTTTCGGTTGGATTATGTGGGCGTCTCAAACACTTATGGTGATTATTTGTGGCGGAGTATCCTTGATTTACTTACCCATTTATAATAGAAATGCGGTTTCTTAGCATCTTTAAAGTTTTATATCGATTTCTATCAGATAAATTTAGCTTTTAATCTCTACCTTAATTTCTTACCTTGGCCCTAATAAATCTCAAATCATTTTAAAAATGAAAAAGACGCTTATTTTCTTTTTACTCCTTGTTTTAGTATTTAGACTTTCCGAAGCACAAGTTAAATATGAAACGATTGAATCTTCGAAATTAGGAGAAGAACGCCAAATAAAAATCCAATTACCTAGAAGTTACAACTCAAATGAAGACAAATCGTATCCCATATTTATTGTTTTAGATGGTGATTATATGTTTGAAATTGTTGCTGGAAATGTAGATTATTACTCCTATTGGGAAGATATGCCAGAATCTATAGTTGTCGGCATAAATCAAATAGATAAACGATTTGATGACTCTATGTATTCTGAACAAAACTCATTACCTATTGAAATGGGTGCTGCGTTTTTTGAATTTATAGGCATGGAATTATTGCCCTACATGGAAAAGGCATACCGGATAGGAGATTTTAGAATAGCCGTTGGGCATGGTGAAACAGCTAATTTTATAAATTATTACTTATTGAAACCTCAACCCTTGTTTCAAGCGTATATTTCGTTAAGTCCAGAATTAGCACCAAATATGATTGATTATTTGCCAGAGGCAATGGGTAAAATCCAATCCAAAACATTTTATTATTTAGCAAATACGGATAATGATTCTAAATCGGCAAAACAAATGTCAGACGCTTTAAATACAGATATTAATGCTATTGAGAACGAAAATTTAGTCTATAATTTTGATGGTTTCGAAGGGCCTTCACATTACTTAGTCCCTGCTCATGCTATCCCAAAGGCTATTGAAACTATTTTTAAAGTATTCCAACCTATTTCAAAAAAGGAATATAAAGATGAAATTTTAGAACTGGAAATATCACCAGTCCTTTATCTTCAAGAAAAATATGAGGCTATTTCAGATTTATTTGATATCGATAAGAAAATACTATTAAATGATTTTAAGGCTATCTCTGCAGCTATTGAAAAAAATGAATTGTATGAATATTACGAAGAGTTGGGAAAAATGGCTAGAAAAACATTCCCGGACACTTTATTGGGAACCTATTATATTGCCCGTTTCTATGAAGAGACAGGAGAACCTAAAAAAGCGATGCGCACCTACCAGTCAGCTTATACTTTAGAGGAAATAGCTGGGCTTACAAAAGATTTGATGTTAGAAAAAGCAGATTCAATTAAGTCTGATTTTGGCTATTAATATAAAATTGAAAATTTCCAACTCGAAAATCCAAAACAATTAATGGCAAAAGTTAAAACGACTTTCTTCTGTCAGAACTGCGGCACACAATATGCGAAATGGCAAGGACAGTGCAATGCATGTAAAGAATGGAATACCATTGTTGAGGAAGTTATTCAGAAGCCCGAAAAAAGCGACTGGAAATCGCCAACATCATCCGTAAAAAAACCATCAGTTCCATTACGAATTAATGAAATTGATATCTCAAAAGAAGCACGATTAGATGCATTTGATGCAGAATTTAATCGTGTTTTAGGTGGAGGTATTGTACCAGGCTCTTTAACCTTGTTAGGAGGTGAACCCGGTATCGGTAAAAGTACATTGTTACTTCAGATATCATTAAAACTACCTTATAAAACCCTATATGTTTCTGGTGAGGAAAGTCAGAAGCAAATAAAAATGCGTGCTGAACGTATAAATCCAGAAAATAATAATTGTTATATCTTAACGGAAACTAAAACACAAAATATTTTTAAACAGATTGAATCATTACAGCCCGATATAGTTATAATCGATTCCATACAAACATTGCATAGCGATTATATTGAATCCTCTTCAGGAAGTATTTCGCAAATAAAAGAATGTACTACAGAACTTATAAAGTTTGCTAAGGAAACCTCGACTCCTGTATTGTTAATTGGACATATTACTAAGGATGGCAATATAGCCGGGCCTAAGATTTTAGAACATATGGTAGATACTGTTCTTCAATTTGAAGGGGACAGAAATCATGTATTTAGAATTTTAAGAGCACATAAAAACCGCTTTGGTTCAACTCATGAATTAGGGATTTATGAAATGCAAGGATCGGGTTTACGAGAGGTGTCTAATCCATCAGAGATTTTAATTTCCAAAAAAGATGAAGATCTTTCCGGAAATGTAATTGCCGCAACTTTAGAGGGTATGCGACCCCTCATGATTGAAGTTCAAGCTTTGGTCAGTACGGCGGTTTATGGAACGCCACAACGTAGTGCGACAGGTTTTAATGCAAAACGGTTAAATATGTTACTGGCAGTTTTAGAAAAGCGAGCAGGTTTTCGTTTAGGTGCGAAAGATGTATTTTTAAATATAACAGGAGGTATTACAGTCGATGATCCTGCTATAGATTTAGCGGTAGTAGCAGCTATCTTATCATCAAATGAAGATATAGCACTTCAAAAAGATTTTTGTTTTGCGGCAGAGGTTGGTTTGTCTGGTGAAATACGACCTGTGCAACGTGTTGAGCAACGTATTATTGAGGCTGAAAAATTAGGTTTTTCAACTATATTTGTGTCTAAATTCAATAAAATTTCATTGAAAAAATCAGTCATTAAAATTCAACTAATTTCTAAAATTGAAGATTTGGTTAATTTAATTGTATAAGTTATTGTATTAATATCAGCCTTACTTTTAAATAGAATACGCTTACATTATATGTTATAGTTATTTAAAAAAGACACATGTGTTATCAATCAAGAAAAAATAGCACACGTAATAGCTCATAAAAAATATTATATTAATAGTTGTATTTTCTTAATTTTGCAAAAATAAACGTTTAATCGTATATAGTATCCACTTAATCCGATTTTTATTAGTTTTTATCATTTTATTTTTTTAACATTGTGGTATTATTTTGTATAAAAATAAGCAGTGTTATTCATTTAATTAATCTTCCCTCAAAATAAATTTTAACTTTTAGATTGAAATTATAATTTTTATTGTTTATAAAATCAGTCATAATATTGCCGTCGTGGGAAATATTATGACTGATTAATTTACTTGGTTCAAATAAAACGTTTTGATAAACTCAAACAGGGTATTGATTATGTTATCGATACTAATTAATTTTTAATAAGTAACTAAGTGATAGATATTATTATTATTATAAAGATAGAGATATAACCTAATTGTTATACGTTTAATAGTGACTTTTAATAAAAAATATGGTCTAAAATATAACAAGATAAGTAAGATTATTACACAGTTATATTTGTTTTAATTACAGTTATAATAGTAAAATTATAAGCTATTATTAAATTAATTTTGATTTCCCAAAATCTATTAATTATGAATACAAAATTAAGATTGATAGTTCTTTTTTTAGGATTATTTTTTATCCCTCAGATGGTAGAGGCGCAAGATGCAGATAACGATGGTGTTACTGACGATTATGACGTAGATAATAACAACGACGGTTTTATTGATATAGCAACATGTGCTTCTTTATCTGGTGCTGCTCTACCTCAATCCGATGCCATTACATGGTCTAAAAACAATTTAAAAATCTTTACTATCGGGAATAACACGAATGGTCTGGGATACCAAGAATCTGGATTTCAACAAGAAGTGTACTCAAAAGGAGAAGCTTTAACAGTATTAAATGGTGGTAGTGATTTTTCGTTTCCAGCAACGTCTTGGGATCCAGGAACTGCCAATACAAGTATAGGAAAATTTGCTAATGGGACTTTAGATTTTGAATCCAATTATTATAGAAGAACCAGTTCGCCAAGAATAGCTGTACTTAGAACAACCACTTCAGATGGGTTTATTTCTAATAGTTCAGGAAGTGGTGTTTATATATATCCAGAAACCGCAGCACAAGCTGGGGATTATTATACAGTCAATATTAATTTCACGGTTCCTGTAAGGTCATTCAGTTTCGACTTGATTGATATATTTGATACATTAGGTAATGGGGCCATGAATAATTATGAGGTATATGTTGACGGAGATTTGGTCGCATACCTAAGAGGTGTTTTTTTGGGAGATGATGCCACTGGAAACTTAGATTTATATGATGCGGATGACATATTAAAGGGAACTTTATTTGCTGGTCAAAATATCGAGGATACCTTTGGTATTACCTCAAATTCAGGCATAAATAAAGTATCCATTAAGCACATAGTTACGTCCGGTGAATTACTAATAGACACACATGAGCCTCATGGTTTAGATACATTTGCTTACAGTTTTGTTTGCGTACCTCCAATTGATATTGATAGTGATAATGATGGTATTCCGAATAATGTTGAAATTCAAACTACAATAGGCTATCTAGCGCCAAGCGGAACGGTTAATGCTACAGGTCCTTATGCTGGGCTTTGGAATAATTACGGAACAGGACTAACTCCTGTAGATACAGATGGTGATGGCACCCCGGATTATCTAGATTTAGATAGTGATAATGATGGCACTCCAGATATTCAAGAAAATGGTATGTCTAATTCGGTTTCAGGATCTGATTCTGATAATGATGGATTAGATGATGTTTTTGAAGGTGGAAATATAAATGATGGTGTCGATCCAAATGATGAAATAAACAATCCCTCAGATTTAACAATTTTACCTGATGCTGATGGTGATTTGTTTTCAGGAGGCGATTTAGATTATAGAGATTATTTTGATATTAACCCTCCTGAAGAGGCTACCTTAGATTTTGATGGTGTGGATGATCATGTTATAGGCCAGGAGGTTATGTCTGCCTTTAATGAGAGTAATACTAACGGTGTTACATTAATGGGTTGGATTAAGAATGATAAACCTGATTCAGATACCTCCACAGTATTTATGTTTGGTGAAGATAATGCCATAGAACTCAAATCGCAAGGTTCCAGATTTGAATTTTCAGGAAGTTTTGAAACAGCAACCGGAAGTTTAAAAACATCAAGATTCTCAAGACCTCATGGATTAAAACAAGGCATTTGGAGGCACGTTTCATTTGTAGTAGATTTTGTGAATAATAACGGCAGTATATATATAGATGGAAAATGGGTACATACCAGAAACTTAGGTTACCCTGGTGGTCATGATGTGGTAGGTTTTTATAGCGCGGTAACACCAAAAACAGAAAAATTTATGTTAGGGAGAGAAAACGAGACGAGTACCAGATATTATGATGGTTCGATAGATGAGGTTCGTTTTTTTAATAAAATTTTAAGTGAAGCAGAAATTAAAGATATCGTTTTTCAGGAAATCAAAAATGATGCAGGACAACTAAAAGGGACAATTACGCCGCATCAAATCGGATCGAAAAATTGGAGCGATTTGGAATTTTATTATCCAATGACGGATATATCAAGCTCAAAAGTTCCTGACGCCTCAAATAATAATTACCATGCAACATTACATAATATAACCACAATACTACCACAAACAGCACCAATGCCTTTTGTAACCAAGCAAGATGGTAATTGGCACGATAAAAGTACGTGGTTGCATGGAGATGTTTGGGCACTACCCGGAGATGAGGTATCGCAAAATCAATCAAATTCAGATGAATGGAATACTTGGGGGGTTTACCACATCCGCAATAGTGTCAATTTAACAACATCGTTAAGTTTAGCCAATAATTCAGGGGCACTTGAAGGCATCCATGCTATGGCGGTTTTGGTGGATGAAAAAGATTGGTTTGAAAACGACGATGTGGTTTTTACCATAGGAAACACTACAAAAGATTTACAACTTAATGTTTCGAAATACCTTGATTTAAATGGCATTATGGATTTTATGGACGATTCACAGCTTATTCAAGGTGTTGAAAGTAATTTGGTTACATCCTCTAAAGGTAAAATTTTAAGAAGACAAGAAGGGACCTCGAATCCCTATTGGTATAATTACTGGTCATCACCAGTTGGGTCTTTGGGCGCTACAAGTCTAATTGATAATAATGGGACTACACATAATACTAATAATTCCGATTTCAGCTTACAAATGTTAAAAGACGAATCTGGATTTAATTGGACTTTTACTTCCGGTTATACAGGAAGTAATAATATAAGTACATATTGGTTGTATACCTTTAAAAATGGAAAAACCTACTGGGATTGGGAACAAATATCAACAACAACGCCATTAGCACCAGGTGTTGGCTATACACAAAAAGGAACAGGAACAACTGCTCCAGAACAGCAATATATATTTGAAGGTAAGCCCAATAACGGTACTATATTAATAGATGTTTTGGATGTTGGCGGACCTGGATCGGTAGCAAATTCTACAAAAACCGAATATTTATTTGGAAACCCTTATGCATCAGCAATAAATTTACATAAATTTATAGATGATAATATAGGTGTAATAAAAGGTTCTATTCAATTATGGCAACAATGGGGCGGAAGTTCCCATAACCTTAAAGAGTATCATGGAGGTTACGCACAGGTTAATAAAACGGGATCTATAAGAGCTTCTCAATTTATAAGCTTTTATGGTAATAATACTGGAGGGTTAGAGGGTACATTAGTACCAACACACTACCTTCCAGTTGGGCAAGGCTTTATAGCGGAAATTGAAGCGGATGGACAAGTCGAATTTAATAATAGCCAACGTATTTTCATAAAAGAGTCCGACGCTAATTCTAGTGATGATACAGGTTCTTTATTTTCCAAATCAAAAACAGATAAATCTTCAAAGAGTTCAAATTCAAAATCGGTTGATGAGGTCGACCCTATGCAAAGAATTCGATTAGAGTTTAATGCTGTTGAAGGCCCACAAACAAGACATGAATTACTTTTAGGGTTTAGCAGTTACACTACTAATGATTATGATTATGGCTATGATTCAGAAAAAGTAGCGCAAAGTAATAATGATTTAAGTTTGGATTTAGAAGGTAAGCATATGAATATTCAGGCATATAGCTCTATTACTAATGATAAGGTTGTGCCATTAAATTTCAGGTCTTCTGGCGATAACAGTTTTGAGATTAGAGTCTCAGAACTAGACCATATTGAGGAAAGTCAGGCAGTTTTTTTACGAGATAATCTAAAAGGAACCTATTTTAATTTGAGACAAGATAGTGCTTATGGATTTTCCTCAGAACAGGGCATATTCAATGACAGGTTTGATATTGTTTTCCAAAACGAATCACAAACGTTAAGCACAGAAGCGTCAACATTTTCAGAAAACTATATGTATTTTCAAAATAATACCAGTACATTTTTTGTAAAAAAACTTAAAAATCAAATTGATAAATTATCATTGGTCAATATGCGAGGACAAATTATTATGGAATTGAAGGATATATCTATCGACCGACTAGAAAACGGTATACAATTCAATAACATAGCAACAGGTACTTACATAGTCTCTATGAGAACAGAAACGAATCAAGTTTTAACTAAAAAGATAGTTGTGAACTAAAAAATGATTAAATTATGTTTAAATATAATATTTTAAATCTATTTTTTGTTGTATTCCTGTGGTTTACAGGTTCGCCCCTATTTGCGGCAAATACGAGCAAATTTATAACTGTAGATAAAGTATCTTATTCTTTATTCGATGTTGGTGGGAGTATAAGTGCTGTACCCGCAACATGCTCTAATAATGGCTCTATAAATGCAACTGCATCTGGTGGTTTAGGAAATCCGAAGGTATATATTTTTACACTAACTAACGGCCCTACAACGAATGGACAAACTTATCCAACAGTAGATTATTTTGATTCTGTAGGTTCTACTTTTGATGATTTATACCCGGGAACTTACGAAGTGACTATTGAGGATGCAAATGATTCAAATAATACACCCTACATCCAAACAATAGCCGTATTAGATGAAACACAAAATTTAAACTTTTCACTTACACCAACACCACCAAATTGTCCATCAACAAGTACAGGTGCTTTTGAGGTTAATATATCTTCTGGGACTGGACCGTATCAATATCAAATTTTTACAGGACCATCAGGAACTACAACAGGACCAATTGCTGATGTTAACCAAACATATACTTTTAGTAATTTGCCTGCTGGGAATTATAGTATAAGAGTTTACGATGGATGTGGGGATTTTCAAACAAGAAGTTTCTTGCTTTCAGACCCTACATTACGAAGCTTAAATTTATATTCATCTGGAAACCCACCGAGAGAACGTATATCTTGTACTGATGCTATTTATAAAGTTGGTGGATCTGGAGGTACCGGATTTGGAACTTATATTTATGAAGTTGTAGGTGGCGCTCCTTTGGGTTATAGTTCGAATAATACTGATGGCCAGTTTACACTACCAATAAATATGGCGCCTTATACATTAAGAGTAACAGATGCTTGTGGTCAAACAGCAAATTTCACTCACAGCAATCCTAATTCTTCTTTATCCTGGACGTCATTGCAAAGAAATTGTAGCGATTGGTCTCTCAGGATAAATCCAAAATGGATGGTTGGTCCTTATGTTTTTACATTAACTAATACACCCGTAGGTTACTCGGGACCAGTATCAAACACTACAGGTATATTCAATAATATTCCTTACGGTTCATATAGTTATTCAGTAACAGATTCTTGTGGATTAATAAGAAATGGCTCAACAACTAGAAGACAGGAACCAATAACCATAAACGATGCTCTTATAAATCCTACTGTGGATAACTGTTTAGTAGGAACGGGAATGGTTCGAATTAGATATAACAATAGTAGTAATGGAGCGGTTGGGCCAGTAAGTTTTGAGTTAACTTCAGTTCCTACTGGTTTTACAGGCAATTTAGGGCCTCAAAACAGCTCAGTATTTAGCGAGCTTACGGCTGGCAATTATGTTGTTACCGCATCTGATTCTTGTGGTAATACAGATACATATGCTTTTGAAATAATTGATGTCTTAGAGGTTACGGTAAATGCAAGTGTAATTTTAGGTTGTGTTAATTCCAATTCAATTGAAGTTAATGTTAATAGTAATAATAGTTCCCATAATTCAGGAATTAGACGATACAGACTCAGAAATGCGAATACAGGATCATTAATTCAATCAGTAACAGGAAGTAGTTCTTCACCATATACATTTAATAATTTATTTGCAGGTGAATATTATGTAGATTACTATGCCTCAGGATCTTGTATATACTCATCAGAAACAGTTACTATTTCCAATTACGAACAGCCTTTAATTTTACCATTAAGTAGTTATAATTGTGGTGCTGGCCTTGTAACAATTTCCGGAGTTGTTGCTGGAGGAAGGGCGCCTTACACATTTACTTTAATAAATACTAATAATAGTCAAGTAATTGCAACGAGTACAGATTGTTATTTTTCAAATCAAGATGCTTCTTTAACATATTCAGTTAGAATAGAAGATGATTGCGGAAATACAACAAGTTCTCAGGTATCTTCTGTTACCAATGGTTTAGGTCTTAGTTTTCAAAATGAAAGTTGTGGTATACTTGGTGAAACTTTCCCTACTTATCTAAGAAATTATAGAGGGATGACTTACAGTTGGACTTTTCCTGACGGAACGACCTTTAGTGGTTATGATCCTAGAGCATTTATTGGTGTTATACAAATGAGTGATTTTGGGTTGTATACAGTTGATGTTTCTACCGCCGATGGGTGTAGAACGCAAACCTTATCAACTAATTTTGAAAGATGCCCACTACCACCAAGCGATATTGATTTTGATGGTGTCGACGATTATCTGGATGTTACGCCATTTATTACAAATTGGACAGCAGGTACCGTAATGGGTTGGGTTAAAATCGAACATTCAACAACGGGTACGCTACCTAATCTATATAGTATTGCGGGACAGGAAAACATGAGGTTATATATTACTAAGGCTAGAACTCCTGCGTTCTATGTTGTTACTCAAGATCAGATAACAGCTTCAAGTAATTTTCCTTCAAATAATATTCAAGTACAACCAGACCCATCATACAACGTTAGTTTAGATAATGATTTATGGTATCATTTAACAGGGGTTTTTAGTGCTGCAGACCAAACGGTTAAATTATATGTTAACGGCAAATTAGTAGGTACGACAACAGATGCTAATTTAGATTCAGAATTGTTAACAAAAAATTTTAATGGTTCGCCCCATATTTATTCAACTAGAGAGTTTACTATTGGTAGGTATCCAACAAATACGAGTGTTGCAGGTTTTGGGCATCTTAATGGAAATATTGATGAAGTTAGAATTTTTAATTCAGCATTAACAGATGCACAAATTCAACAAATGGTATATCAAGAAATTGAGAATAATTCAGGATATGTAAGAGGAAGTATAATACCTAAGGATATTGAAGATTTAAATACAGGCTCTAAAGTATCATGGAATAATTTACAAGGATATTATCCAATGACTGATATAGTCAATAATAAAACCATAGACTATTCAGGTAATTTAAATGATGTTACATTGCATAACATAACGACAGTTCAGGATCAAACTGCTCCAATGCCTTATGCTACCATAAATGATGGGGTTTGGACTAATGAAAATACTTGGCTGCATGGTAATGTATGGGATATTGATGATATTACAGATAATAAAGATTGGAGTATAGTACATATTCAACATGATGTTATTGCTAGTCATGAAGCTAAAAGTTTAGGGCTAATTATCGATAGTGGAAAAACCCTAACAGTAAATTCTGATAATTTAGTGCAAAATAGTTGGTATTTTGAACTAAATGGTACCTTAGATTTAATAGGAGATTCCCAATTAATACAAACCCCTACAAGTGATTTAGTAACCTCGTCTTCAGGGAAAATATTAAGGCGACAAGAAGGAGCCTCTAATCCTTATAGGTATAATTATTGGAGTTCGCCCGTGGGCGCAATAAGCTCTACAGCCTTAACGGATAATAACTCCATGCTTAATAACACAAACAATTCAGCTTTTAGTCTAAACATGCTTAAAGATGCTTCTGGGTTGCCAGTACAATATACAACTGCATACGATCAAAATGGATTTATAAGTAATTATTGGTTTTATACTTATATAAATGGCGTTACTTATTGGAATTGGAAAAAATTTGATGAAAATACACCATTAGCACCAGGTCTTGGGTATACTCAAAAAGGAGGGGGTTCTCTATATCAATATATTTTTGAAGGTAAGCCCAATAACGGTACGATCCTTTTAAGCGCGAGCGATGTAGGCGGCTCAGGATCTATAGGGGGTGATAGTAAAACTGAATATTTGCTCGGAAATCCATATCCATCAGCTATAGATGCACACCAATTTATAGCCGATAATGCCACAGTCATCTCAGGAACCATTTATTTATGGGAGCAATGGGCGGGAAGCACCCATGTATTAAGAGATTATCAAGGTGGTTATGCTACTTTAAACCTCATGGGTAAAGTAAGGGCTTACCAGTTTATAGGGCTTGATGGAGACGCAACAGGATATCAGGGAGGCTCAAAAATACCAACTCAGTTTATTCCTGTAGCACAAAGTTTTATGGTGGAAATAATAGCTTCTACAGGAAACATCGTATTCAATAACGGACAGCGCATCTTTAAAAAAGAAGCTATTGGAGAATCTGTATTCTTCAAATCTGAAACTAGTAATAAAAAACAAAAAAGAGCTGATGCAAAAACAACAGATAGTATCGAAAAAATAAAATTAGAGTTTACTACCAATAACGGATTAGGCAGAGAAATGGTTTTAGGATTCAGCGATCTGACTACAGATGGTTTTGATTATGGATATGATGCCATGGCATCTGAAACGTTTGTAAATGATTTGACCATGACTTTAAATAATTTACCAACAGTAATTCAAGGGTTTTCTAATATAACTCCAGAAAAAGTAATAGATCTTAATTTTCAATCAGATGGTAAATTAACATATGCTATTGAAGCTAAAATTTTTACTGGTTTCCCTGAGCATCAAGAAGTGTACTTATTAGATAATCAAACAGAGAATTATCACGACTTAAAACTAGAAGGACCATACGAATTCTCGTCTGTAGCAGGAATTTTTAATGATAGGTTTAAAATTGTTTTTCAAAAAGAATCAAATACTTTAAGTACGGAAGGGAAAGCGTCTCCAAAAGAGAATTTATATTATCAAAACAAAACGAACACTTTTTTTGCTAAAGAATTGGGTAGTCATGTAAGTAAATTGTCCTTAATAAATATGAGAGGACAGGTAATATTTGAGTTACATGATGTTTCAAATGAAAGGTTAACAAATGGAATACAGATCAAAACTATCAGTACAGGAACATATATTATTTGTTTAAGAACTGAAGCAAATAAGGTATTAACTAAAAAAATTGTCGTGAATTAACAATTAAAACCTATAAATATGTAAAGGGACTACTTGAAAAAAGTAGTCTTTTTTTGTTTTTAAAATAAATATTTCATAATTAAATTAGTATAAATCATTAAATTCGCGAACTTATAAGAATCAACAATAAATGAGCGCTAAATTTCCTGAATATAAAGGACTTGACTTACCAAATGTAGCTAAGGATATACTACAATATTGGCAAGAAAACAACATTTTTGAAAAAAGTGTATCCTCTAAAGAGGGTGCAGCATCATACGTGTTTTATGAAGGTCCACCTTCTGCAAATGGTCTTCCAGGAGTACACCACGTTTTAGCACGTGCTATAAAAGATATTTTTCCACGTTATAAAACCATGAAAGGCTTTCAAGTAAAGCGAAAAGCAGGTTGGGATACGCATGGGTTACCAATTGAATTGGGTGTAGAAAAAGAATTGGGAATAACTAAAGAAGATATTGGTAAAACCATTTCTGTTGAAGATTATAATGCAGCTTGTAGAACAGCAGTAATGCGTTACACAGATGTTTGGAATGATTTGACTCAAAAAATGGGGTATTGGGTTGATATGGATGATCCTTATATTACTTATGAGCCTAAATATATGGAATCTGTCTGGTGGCTCTTAAAGCAGATTTACAATAAAAACTTAATGTACAAAGGTTATACCATCCAGCCTTATTCACCAAAAGCAGGAACAGGATTAAGTTCGCATGAGCTTAACCAACCAGGAACATATCAAGATGTTACGGATACGACTATTGTGGCGCAGTTTAAAATCCCACTAACCCCAAAATCGGGAACACATTCTGTGTGGGACGCTTTTAAAATCCCTTCTCCTTTGGAAGGGGCGGGAGAAGCTTATTTTTTAGCTTGGACAACAACTCCTTGGACATTGCCAAGTAACACAGCACTAACTGTTGGCAATAAAATTGATTATGTAATTGTCTCGACATATAATCAATATACGTTTGAACCTATGCACGTTATTCTTGCCAAGAATTTAGTAGGTAAGCAATTTGATAAAAAATATATTCAGACCGATAATGTTTCTAAGTTGAGAAAATTTTCAAAGGAAGACAAAAAAATTCCTTTTTTAATTGCTGCGGAATGTAAGGGAATAGATTTGGTAGGAATCAAATACGAACAATTATTGGATTACGTATTACCAAACGATAATCCTCAGGACGCTTTTAGAGTCATTTCTGGAGATTTTGTAACCACCGAAGATGGAACAGGAATAGTACACACAGCACCAACTTTTGGAGCTGATGATGCTTTGGTTGCCAAACAAGCAACACCAGAAATCCCTCCAATGTTGGTAAAAGATGCACATGATAATTTAGTGCCGTTGGTGGATTTACAAGGGCGTTTTAGGCCAGAGGTTACCGAGTTTGCTGGTAAATATGTTAAGAATGAATATTATGCAGATGGCGAAGCACCAGAAAAATCTGTGGATGTAGAAATTGCCATCAAGCTTAAAATTGAAAATAAAGCCTTTAAGGTTGAAAAGTATAAGCACAGCTACCCAAATTGTTGGAGAACTGATAAGCCAATTCTATACTACCCCTTAGATTCTTGGTTTATAAAAATAACCGATGTTAAAGTGCGTATGCATGAACTTAACACAACCATAAACTGGAAGCCTAAATCAACTGGCGAAGGACGTTTCGGCAATTGGTTGGCAAATGCAAACGATTGGAATTTATCGCGTTCCCGATATTGGGGAATCCCATTGCCAATTTGGCGCACTGAAGATGGTAAAGAGGAACTTTGTATTGGCTCTGTTGAAGAGTTAAAAGCTGAAATGCAAAAAGCGGTTTCAGCAGGTATTTTAAAAGCTGATATTTTTGCAGATTTTGAAGTTGGAAACAATTCCGAAGCTAATTACGCAAAAATAGATTTACATAAAAATATTGTAGATGAGGTGGTGTTAGTATCGCCTTCAGGACAAAAAATGTTCCGTGAAAGTGATTTAATCGATGTTTGGTTCGATTCTGGCTCTATGCCATACGCACAATGGCATTACCCCTTTGAAAATAAAGATTTAATTAATAAAGGAACAACCTACCCTGCAGATTTTATCGCAGAAGGTGTCGATCAAACACGTGGCTGGTTTTACACATTGCATGCTATCGGCACCATGATTTTCGATTCTGTAGCTTATAAAAATGTAGTTTCAAATGGATTGGTTTTAGATAAAAACGGGCAGAAAATGTCCAAACGTTTAGGAAATGCTGTTGACCCTTTTGAAACTTTAGGAAATTATGGAGCCGATGCTACACGTTGGTACATGATTAGTAATGCTAACCCTTGGGACAATTTAAAATTCGACTTAGATGGGATTGAAGAGGTTAAGCGAAAATTTTTTGGAACACTTTATAATACCTATTCATTCTTTCAGTTATATGCCAATCTGGATAACTTCAATTACAGTGAGGTTGATATTTCTCTAACTGAAAGACCAGAAATAGATCGTTGGATTCTGTCGGAATTGCATACATTAATTCAAACAGTAGATACATTTTATGCCGAATATGAGCCTACAAGAGCAGCAAGAGCCATTTCTGATTTTACTCAAGATTACGTAAGCAACTGGTTTGTACGTTTAAGCAGAAGGCGTTTTTGGAAAGGCGATTATCAAAAAGATAAAATTTCAGCATACCAAACACTTTACACATGTTTGCTAACCATTGCGAAGTTAAGTGCGCCCATTGCACCGTTTTTTATGGATAGGTTGTATTTAGATTTGAATGCAGCTTCAAAAAAAGAAAATTTTGAAAGCGTGCACTTAGCAAATTTCCCGGTTTTTGATGAAGCTTATGTAGATAAGTCTTTGGAAAACAAGATGGAAAGTGCTCAGATTGTTTCGTCTTTAGTATTGTCTTTAAGAGCAAAAGAGAAAATAAAAGTAAGACAGCCATTACAAAAGATAATGATTCCTGTTTATAGTGAAACTCAGAAAAATGAAATTTTAGCTGTTGCAGACCTTATTAAATCTGAGGTTAATGTAAAGGAGATAGACCTTTTGGAGGATGCTTCAGATATTCTTGTAAAACAGATAAAACCAAACTTTAAAGTTCTCGGACCTCGATTTGGAAAAGATATGAAAGCTGTAGCTCAGGCAATTAATTCATTTACACCTGCGGACATAAAAAAAATCGAGCAAAATGGTAATTTAGACGTTGAAGTAAACGGAAAAAGTATTATTTTAGAACTTAAAGATGTTGAAATAACATCACAAGATATTGAAGGTTGGTTAGTCGCAAATGAAGGGGCTTTAACAGTAGCTTTAGACGTAACCATTACCGAAGACTTAAAAAAAGAAGGTATCGCAAGAGAGTTGATTAATAGAATTCAAAATTTAAGAAAAGATTCTGGTTTTGAAGTGACTGATAGAATACATGTAACGCTTCAAAAGGACCATCAAGTTGTAGACGCTGTTAATGCAAATAAAGCATATATAAAGTCAGAAACATTAACAAACGAACTTGAAATTATTGATATTTTAGAAGATGGTATAGAAATTGCTTTTGATGATGTAAATACCAAACTATACATACAAAAAAATTAAAATTATGGGAGAAAATACAATACGATTTTCAGATAAAGATTTAGCATACTTTAAAGTGCTTATAGGAGAAAAAATAGAAAAAGCCAAACACGATTTGGAATTAATTAAGAGTGCTTATATGAACGATTATAACAATGGCACAGAAGATACATCACCTCAGTTTAAAGCTTTTGATGAAGGAAGTGCTGTAATGAGTAAAGAATCGAATTCACAATTAGCTATTCGTCAAGAAAAATTTATTCGTGATTTAAAAAATGCTTTAATAAGGATTGAAAACAAAACATATGGTGTTTGTCGTGTAACGGGAAAACTAATCAATAAAAAAAGATTGGAACTTGTACCCCATGCAACGTTGAGTATTGAAGCTAAAAACATGCAATAATTTTATAAAATTATATATTTGAAACGTCTCAAAATCATTGAGGCGTTTTTTATTTAAAACAAACGTGCTTGAGGCGTAATTCTAAAATCGTAAATCGTAATGGCTTTAATGTCACTAAAAAAACCCATAATCCTAATTATAATCATTTTACTTATTGATCAGATTAGTAAAATTTATATAAAAACAAACTTTGTACTTCAAGAAAGTATTGATGTTTTTAACTGGTTTGAAATTATATTTGTTGAAAATGACGGGATGGCTTGGGGTACAAAAATTAGTGATTTTGTATCGTTCATATCAGATAGAACAGCCAAAGTCATTTTAACCTCATTTAGGATAGTAGCTATTTTTGCAATAGGATACTGGTTATATGATGTAACGAAAAAACAAAGTTCGAAAATATTAATTTTAGCTATTGCTTTAATTTTTGCAGGCGCTTTGGGGAATATTATAGACTCTGTGTTTTACGGCGTTCTGTTTGAAGATAGCTATAGTCAGGTAGCTAAATTTTTACCTGAATCTGGTGGTTATGATGGGTTGCTTCATGGTAAAGTAGTAGATATGTTACACTTTCCATTATTTGAAGTGGATTTACCAGAATGGTTTCCTTTTTATAGCGGAAAACGATTTAGCTTTTTTGATCCTGTTTTTAATATTGCCGATATGGCCATAAGTACAGGTTTTATTATGCTTATTGTTTTTAATAAGAAAGCATTTTCTAAGTAAGGCGAGCGATTTTTAAGTTGAAATATAGAAAAAGAGGTAAGGAAAAATCATTTTATCTATTACATCTAATTTTTATATTGTCTGTAATATTTTTTTTATTAGAATCAATTTTAAGAACAGTCACACCAGAATTTAATTATATATAAATCTGGATAAAATTAGTTGTAACAGAAATTTTATTATTTGTTCTTTTTTAAGAAAAAAATTAAAACGTATAGACACGTTTAACGGTCGCACAATAATCCAATCCAATATCCCCCTCAAAAACATCACTAATTTCAGCTTCGGCGTCAAAAAAAGATAATCCAACTTTAATCGTTTCAGGTTTGCAATCAGCCAAAAACCGATCATAAAAACCTTTTCCATAACCAACACGATTACCAGCTTCATCAAAAGCTAAAAGCGGAATAAAAACCACTTCAATTTTGTTGTTAGCGATTTCAATTCCATCAACAGGTTCAGGAATATTGTATTTGCTTTTCTTTATAACCGTATTATCAGTCAGGAGAAAATGCATCATGGCTCCAGTTTCAAAATTACTTTTGGAAATGAGTACATTTTTGTCTTTACCAGATAAAATATTTAGAATATAATCGGTATTCACTTCCTTTTGTTCTTCAATAGCTAAAAAAATATGATAGAAGGAGTAATCCCAAATAGGAAGCTTCAAGATTTGGTTTGAAATAGCTAAGCTTAAATCGTTAATCTCCTTTTCAGACAAAGATTTACGACGTAATTTATAATTTTTACGTAATTCTGATTTTGTCATTTCACTAAATTAAGATTAATACCTTTTTTCAAATATAGCTTCTATTTCGTTTATTTTCATGGGTTTTATGAGATAACCACAAACGCTGCTTAAAGATTTTGCGCGATCAATATCTACGGGGTTTATGGAAGAGCTTACAATATAAATAGTAATGACTTTATTAAATTTGTTCTTTATGCTTGTAAAACGCTCTAAAAACTCCCATCCATCCATTACAGGCATATTCAAATCGAGGAATATAATTTCAGGAATACTTTTTTCTTCTATATTTTGGAGTAGAGCTTCAAAATAATCAATACTTTGTTTTCCATCAGAAAATACCATCAAGTTATTACACAGTTTCTTAGTTTCAATAATTTTTTTAATGATATTAACATAAATATTATCATCGTCAATAATGCAAGCTAATTCAACTGTTGGTGATTTCATAATTGAAACGGGTTAAAATTTTATTTTAAAAATAGAGCCTTTGTCAACTTCACTATCAACATGTATGTGTCCATTAAGTGATTCTATTTGGTTTTTTGTTATAAATAAGCCAATCCCAACAGCATCCTTATTAAAATGAAATGTTTGATACATTCCAAAAAGCTTATTACCATACTTATTCATATCAATACCAATACCGTTATCTTGTATTTCGAGATACTTTTTTTTGTTTTTTATATATGTTTTAATTGTAATTTCTGGATCCCTTGATGCGTGTTTGTATTTTATGGCATTGGTTACCAAATTTAGTAAAATACTTTCTAAATATGCTGGTATATATTCCAAAGATGGTAGTTCGGAAAAATCGACAATAAATTTAGTTTTACTTACACTTATATATTCACCAATAGATTTTTTGACGTAATTTAGAGTGTCCTCAAAAGAGACTTCTACTTTATTCTGATGGGTTTGCGTTTGTATAGTAACAACATCATTTAAATGATTTATTGTGGTATTTAGGCTTTCAGAAATTTTTTTAATATTTCCCATCATTTCCAATTTCTCTTCCAAAGTTTCCATACTGTCGATTAACTCTGTTATTAAAGTTAAATTGCTAGTATGTGAACGTAAGTTATGAGATACAATATGAGCAAAATTAAATAGCCTTGAGTTTTGAGAAGCAATAATGTCTGATGTTTTTTGAAGTGCCAGAATTTTCGATTTTTCATCATCTATATCTTGAAAAACACCTCTTATACCAATAATTTCTTTATCTATATTATACACAGGTTTACCCGTTGCTCTTACCCAAATTTTTCTTTTATTAGCAGTTAGCATTTTCATCTCCGTATTAAAAGATTTTCCAGACATGGCACATTTAAAAAATAAACTTGTTGCTAATTCATGGTGTTCTTCGGCGTAATATTCACCAGCGTCTTTTAGAGATGGTAAATAATCTTCAGGATATTCTAAAATTTTTCGAGTTTGTTGATCCCAGTAGCTTTTTTGATTTAAAAAATCGATAAACCAACTTCCAGTTTTAGTCATTTCCGCAGATTCTCTGTAGAAAAATGCATTATTTTTTACTCTATAATCAGTAACTAGTTTTCTCTCTTTGAAGAATATATATTTATATTTTTTTTTGTTATTTTTTGTGGTTTTAGAACTTGAATAACATCTAAACTCCTTATATTTTCCATGTTTACATTTAATAAGTATTTCAAGGTCAAAAATAGACTCGTTCTTAATATAATTAAAAAAACTGTCTCTAAATGCTTCACGATAATAATCATGTATAAGATGTTTTAAAAAATAGATAATATCTTCCTTTATCTCAACTTTTTCATAGCCTATTTTTTTTAAGAATGCTGATGACCAATAAAATACATTAGGACTTACTTCCCAGTACTCCGATTTTAAATCATCTACAACATGCGGGTTTAAATTATTTTCTAACATGAAATTAAATTATACTGTGTTAAGACAAATATAACCTAATTTAGCACTTAATCGAAATTTTATGTAATTTATCGATGAAATGCTATATGTTTTGCTTTTAGCAAGAAATATATTATAGTTACGATTGTTGCAAACCCAATTATGAGTAAATAGATTTTAGCGTTTTAATTTGGTAGAAATATGGAACAATGCATCACCTTGATATACAATTGGCGATTCATTGACATTAATAATATAACCTGCGTTTGATGCTTTAACGGCATAATTAAACTTCCCATAAGGATCGCAAATATTTCCTAAAACGTCACCTTTCAACACAGGCTTTCCAATACCGATAGAAGCTTTGAACATACCGGAATGCGTAGCACGCAACCACCGACTTTCATTAATAAAAACACAGTCACTTTTGGGGCTGGACGATTTAAAATTAGACCGTAACATGCCTAAATGTTTTAAAATCCGTTTAGAACCATTAACCCCAGAGTTGGTAACCACATCATCAATATGAAACGATTTCCCACCTTCAAAAAGCAATAAATTTTTACCCATTTTAAAACAAGTCGTTCTAAAGGATTTTGATAAGTTTTTAGAATATAGAACAAAAGGCGCCCCAAACACATGAGCCAATTCATTGAGGTTGTAATTATTTTTGGCGTAGCGTAATTGTGGCGCATTAAAACGCCCCGAACCACCCGTATGAAAATCAATAATTAAATCCACATGCGGTATTACATCCTGTGTTAATTTATGAGCAACCCTACCAGCCAAAGAACCTGATGGGCTTCCTGGAAACACTCTGTTCAAATCCCGACCATCAGGAAACTCACGCTTCAGGTTTATAAACCCAAAAACATTGATAACGGGCATACAAATAATAGTTCCACATTTTGGTTTATTAATGCCTTTGGCAATAAGTTGTCTTACAATTTCAACGCCATTTACCTCGTCGCCATGTATCCCAGCAGTAAACAACACCGTAGGGCCGGGCTTTTTGGAGCGTTCTATAATAACAGGTAAATTTACAGGTGTCGAGGTGTGTAAATTAGCCACATCAAAACGAACCTCTTTACTTTCTCCGGGTTTTACCTGTGCCCCTAAAATATGTAAGATATCAACCGTATTTTCAGACATCTATTTTTTATTTTTTTCAATAAAGGAAATAATCGCTTTTGCAATATTTCTACCAGTGGCCGCTTCAATACCCTCTAAACCAGGTGTGGAATTTACTTCCAATAACAAAGGGCCTCTAGAAGATTGTAACATATCCACACCACAAACAGGCAGTTTTAAGGCTTTGGAAGCATTCATGGCTAACTTCAATTCATCATGGTCTAGTTTAATAATATTTGCCGAACCACCACGGTGTAAATTAGAACGGAATTCGCCCTCCTTGCCTTGACGCTTCATAGCACCAACAACTTGCCCATCAACCACCAAAGCACGTAAATCTGCACCACCAGCTTCCTTAATAAATTCCTGAACAATTACACGCGCCTCCAAACCATTAAAAGCTTCCAAAACCGATTCGGCAGCATTCTTGGTTTCTGCCAAAACCACACCCAAGCCTTGTGTGCCTTCCAATAATTTAATAATTACTGGCACACCACCAACATGCTCAATAACTTCTTCCACATCTCTGGAATAGTTGGTAAACACTGTTTTAGGCATCCCAATGCCTGCCTTACTCAAGCGTTGCAAACTACGCAGTTTATCTCGCGAGCGTTGTATCGCATCAGAGGTAACAATGGTAAAAACCCCCATTTCCTCAAACTGGCGCACCACCGCGCAACCGTAAAACGTTACCGAAGCTCCAATCCGCGGAATGATTGCATCCACATAATCCAAATACCGATCCTTATAAAATATTGTAGGCTTTTCCTTTTCAATAATTATGTCGCATTTCAAAGGGTCAATCACTTCAATTTTGTGCCCTTTTTTCTCGCCCTCTTCGATCAAACGCTCCGTAGAATATAAGTTCGCGTTTCTAGATAGTATTACTATATTCATTCTTAGTTTTTAATATTATTAAAAGAAACATTTTCCAAATCAACATCAACTATAAATTTTTGCCTTAAAAATTGCCTACCAATAAGTACAGGAAATTTCATGGCATCCCTAGTGCTTAAAGTTAAGTTAATCTTGTACGTTTTACCAAAAAATACCACCTCACTTTTCACTTTATACCTATTTTCCTTAAAACCATTACTGCTTTTCACATCGGTTCTCCAAAACGTATCAAAAACAATCTCCGTTTTACCAAAGTTTTTGTGCACATTACTATTAAAAATACACAATAATGTGTTGTTAATTTCAATAATTTCAGAACAGTGAATCGTTGATGTATAAGCACCCGTATCCATTTTCACATCAATTGTAAACAACCCTAATTCAGGGAAATCAACAACATCAACACGTCCTAAAATCTTTTTACACATTGTTAAATAATTAGTTTGGCGTTACCACAAGGGTCGGGCTTTCACTACTCGCTCCCTTCTAAGGTCGGGGAGCTCAAACATGCCGTTCAATCCCTTACGCGTGCCACTCCGCTAACATTATTTTTCAGCTTAAAATTAATCCTTATTCTTTAGAAGGTTCCAGTCCGTTTTAAACGGCGAAATTATATAATTAATCGGTTCCATAAATAAAAATCAATTAATATTTTAAAGTAACAGTATCCCTTTTGTAAAGTAGGGATTACGCAAGGTGTTTAAACATTTTCAAATTAAAAATATGAAATTAAACCCTCAAAAAAAACATTAAAATAATTACCTTTACAACAATGGATACCCCAAAATTAGAGATACAACTAAAAACCTTGCCAAACCAACCTGGTGTTTATCAATATTATGATAAAGAAGGTACGATTATCTACGTTGGTAAAGCCAAAAACCTAAAAAAACGAGTCAGTTCCTATTTTACCAAAACCCATGACAATGGCAAAACTCGAGTTCTTGTTAAAAAAATAGCCAACATAAAACATATAGTGGTTCAAACTGAAACCGATGCGCTATTACTGGAAAATAACTTAATAAAAAAACACAAACCACGCTATAACGTACTCCTTAAAGACGATAAATCATACCCGTGGATTTGCATAAAAAACGAGCGTTTCCCAAGAGTATTTCCCACAAGGCGTGTTTTTAAGGATGGCAGCACGTATTTCGGTCCATATACGAGCATGAAAACCGTAAGAACCTTATTGGATTTAATCAAAGGGCTCTACTCTATTAGAACGTGCAGTTATAATTTAAGTGAAGAAAAAATAGAAGCCAGAAAATTTAAAGTCTGTTTGGAATACCATTTAGGGAATTGCAAAGGCCCATGTGAAGGTTTGGAAAGTGAAACCGAATATCATGATAATATTAAAACCATAAAGGAAATTATAAAAGGTAATTTTAAGGATTCTTTATATCAGTTTAAGGCACAGATGAAGCAGTATGCTGAAAATATGCAGTTTGAGGAGGCCCAAAAAATTAAAGAAAAACTTGGGATTTTAGAAAATTATCAAGCAAAATCTACCATTGTAAATCCAAAAATTAGTAATGTAGATGTGTTTTCCATAATGAGTGACGAGAGTTATGGGTACGTTAATTTTTTACAACTATCCTATGGTTCCATAATCCGCTCGCATACCTTGGAAATTAAAAAAAAACTGGATGAAACCGATTTGGAATTATTGGAACTCGCCATTACAGAAATTCGACAACGTTTCAACTCCAACTCCAATGAAATATATGTGCCTTTTAAAGTTGATGTTGGCGAGGATTTAAAAGTAACCATACCAAAATTAGGAGATAAAAAACACATACTAGATTTATCACTCCGTAACGCCAAATATTTTAGAATGGAGCGTTTCAAACAAATGAAAATTGTAGATCCAGATAGGCATGCCAATAGAATTATGGCACAAATGAAAGTCGATTTAAGACTTTCAGAAGAACCAAGGCATATTGAATGTTTCGATAATTCAAATATTCAAGGCACGCATCCCGTGGCGGCTTGTGTGGTTTTTAAAAACGGTAAACCAAGTAAAAAGGATTACCGTCATTTCAATATCAAAACCGTTGAAGGCCCAGATGATTTTGCATCCATGGAAGAGGTGGTTTACAGACGCTATAAACGTTTAGTTGAAGAAGAGGAACCTTTACCTCAACTCATCATTATTGATGGCGGCAAAGGCCAATTATCATCGGCAGTAAAAAGTTTAGATGTTTTAGGTTTAAGAGGTAAAATCGCCATCATCGGGATTGCAAAACGCTTAGAGGAATTATTTTACCCAGACGATCCTATTCCTTTATATTTAGATAAGAAAAGTGAAACCTTAAAAATCATTCAACAATTGCGAAACGAAGCCCATCGTTTTGGAATTGAACACCACAGAAATAAACGGAGTAAAACAGCGTTAAACACAGAACTGGAAACCATTTTTGGTGTTGGCGAAAAAACGGTTGTAGAACTATTAAGGCATTTTAAATCGGCAAAACGCGTTGCCAATGCCAAATTAGATGAGTTGGAAGCGATTGTAGGCGTGTCGCGAGCAGAAAAGGTTTATAATTATTATCATAAAACATAAATATATCAAGAGGTTTTAAAAATCTAGTAAATAAAAACAAAAACTTGAACATAAAAAAAACCCTATTAATCCTATTGATTCTAGCTTCACTTTCCGCGAAAGCGCAAACCAAGGCAGAAGAAAACCCTAAGCCAAAAATCGGTTTGGTTTTAAGTGGTGGTGGTGCAAAAGGATTGGCGCATATAGGTGTTTTAAAAGTAATTGATAGTTTAGGGATAAAAATAGATTATATAGCAGGTACGAGTATGGGATCCATTATTGGTTCGCTATATGCTTCAGGATATTCGGGTAGACAGCTGGATTCCATTTTTGGAAAATTAAATTTTGATAATCTTATTAATGATGCTTTGCCAAGATCTTCTACCGATTTTTATGAGCGTGATAATATGGAAAAGTATGCTGTGAAATTACCGTTTAATAATTTTAAAATAAAATTACCTTCAGCACTTTCAAGAGGTCATAATACCTATAGTTTATTTTTAAAACTCCTTTTACATGTTAATACAACTAATAATTTTAGTGAACTTCCTATTCCGTTTTTCTGTGTAGCAACAAATGTTGAGACAGGAAAACAGGTCATTTTGGAAAAAGGCAATTTAACACAATCTATTATGGCGAGTGGAGCGTTGCCCTCATTATTTCAACCAGTAATAATTGATAATAAAATACTTGTTGATGGTGGCGTTATTAATAATTATCCTGTGGACGAATTACGTGCCAAGGGCATGGATATAATAATAGGTGTGGATGTCCAAGATGGTTTGTCTTCTCGCGCTGACCTCACTTCTGCACCACAGGTTTTGTTTCAAATTAATAACTTTAAAACTATTAATGATATGGTTGCGAAGTCCAAAAAAACGGATATTTATATTAAACCAAATATTGAAAATTTCAACGTAGTTTCTTTTGATGAGGGAGACGATATCATTGAAGCTGGTAAATCTGCTACATTGTTAAAATTAAACGCTTTAAAACTTTTAGCTAATGAAACTGTAAAGATTAATAAAACATTAAAATTAAAACCATTAGACAGTATCGTGATAAACGATATTAATATTAAAGGAAATAAGAATTATACCAGGGGTTATGTGTTGGGGAAACTGAAATTGAAAAAAGGCGAAAAAACAAGCTATAAAGATTTTATTAAAGGAATTAACAATGTTGTCGCTACAAATAATTTTGTTGCTTTTGAATATGAATTAAAAAAAACTAAAAATAAAGAGGGTTATGATTTGGTTGCTAAAGTAAATGAAACGACAGTGACCACATTTTTAAAATTAGGATTACACTACGACGATTTATATAAAAGTGCAGCATTGGTTAATCTAACTAAAAAGCACTTTGTTTTTAAAAATGATATGGCATCTTTGGACATTATTTTGGGAGATAATGTACGTTACAATTTTAATTATTTAATTGATAAAGGCTTTTATTGGAGCGTAGGTCTTAGGTCTAGATACAACCAATTTCATAAAAATATTAATGCACAATTGTTATTGGACGATAACCAAATAACAACTACGGGCATTAATAAAATTGATGTAAATTTAACGGATCAAACCAATCAATTTTATTTGCAAACTTTATTCAGACGCGATTTTGCATTTAGCATTGGTGGGGAACATAAACGATTGGAAATAAATTCTGAAACAATTTTTGGAACCAATTCAAATAATAGTTTTTTGTTTGAAAACACAGATTATCTGAGCCTTTTTGGTAACTTGAAGCTGGATACTTATGATAATAAATATTTCCCTAATAAAGGGATTTATTTTAATGGTGATTTAAATATCTACTTAAGTGCTTCAAGTTTTGTTGATGATTTCAAAGATTTTTCGATTGCTAAAGCAGAAATGGGTTACGCTTTTAGTTTTTCAGATAAATTAGCATTTAATTTACAAACTAGTGGTGGTTTTAAATTCGGAGATAAATCTAACAAAACTCTCGATTTTGCTTTAGGCGGCTATGGTAATAATTTTATAAATAATTTTGTGCCATTTATAGGTCATGATTTTATTTCTTTAACAGGGAATAGTTATGTTAAAGCATTTGCCATTGCAGATTTTGAGATATTTCGAAAAAACCACATCACTTTAGAAGGGAATTGGGCTAACGTAGATGACAATATTTTTGATTCCGGTGAATGGTTTACACTTCCAGACTATACAGGATATGCCTTAGGCTATGGTCTTGAAACATTTTTAGGACCAATTCAAGCTAAATACAGTTATTCACCAGAGCAAAAAGCGAGTACATGGTTTTTTAATATTGGGTTTTGGTTTTGATTTTCCTTTTCTGCATTTCCGCAAAGGCTACAATCTTCTAATTTGAGTTTCAATATTTTTTCCGATATTTGTAATACTATGATACTTTTCTGGAAAGACTTATTATCACATCTTCATTACCTCATCAAGAGAAATCCTGAGTAGGCATAAATTCTTCTATTCCTCATCTAACGGTAGTTTTTAAATTTCACTATATTTATTAAAGTTTGAATATTAAGGTTTTAAGACATTTTAATATTTCACTTTTCACTTTTAATATCCATCAAATATGCCTTATTATCATAAACTAGGGAATATTCCACCCAAACGACACACCCAATTCAGAAAACCAGATGGGAGTTTATACTCCGAACAACTATTTGGAACTATTGGTTTCGATGGTATGTATACAAATAGTTACCATGAACAACGCCCAACACAAGTCAAGGAAATTAAAAATCAATACAGCGTAGCTCCAAAAATTGCTTTAAAGAACAATATAAAATCCTACCGTTTAAAAGGCTTTAAAGTAAAACAGGAAAACGATTATTTAGAAAGTAGAAAAACGGTTTTAATAAATAGCGATTGTGCCATAATTTTAGCAGCTCCAAAGCAATTGTCCCAAGATTATTTTTATAAAAATACGGATGCTGATGAATTGATTTTCGTCCATAAAGGTATAGGGAAATTAAGAACTCACTTAGGGAATCTTGATTTTAAGTATGGCGATTATTTATTAATTCCCAGAGGAATCATCTATAAAATAGATTTTGATACCGAAGATAATCGTTTGTTTATCGTAGAATCTCGCAGGCCTATTTACACACCAAAACGTTATAGAAACTGGTTTGGGCAATTATTAGAGCATGCGCCATTTTGCGAAAGGGATATTCGTAGGCCACAAGAGTTAGAAACGCATAACGAATCTGGGGATTTTCTTATTAAAGTAAAAAAACAAGATGATATTATAGAAATGGTATATGCTTCGCATCCGTTTGATGTGGTTGGGTATGATGGTTATAATTACCCGTATGCCTTTTCAATACACGATTTTGAACCCATAACAGGTCGTATTCATCAACCACCACCAGTGCATCAAACCTTTGAGACCGATGCTTTTGTGGTGTGCAGTTTTGTACCACGCCTTTATGATTATCATCCACTATCCATACCAGCGCCATACAACCACAGTAATATAGATAGTGATGAGGTGTTGTATTACGTGGATGGCGATTTTATGAGCAGAAACGATATTGAGAAGGGGCATATATCATTACACCCTGCAGGCATACCACATGGGCCGCATCCAGGAGCAACTGAAAGAAGTATTGGTAAAACAAAAACCGATGAACTCGCCGTTATGGTAGATACGTTTAAACCTTTAATGGTTACTGAAGAAGCGATGAAAATTGCCGATGATGATTATCATAAATCTTGGTTGTAAGCCTTCTTCAAACCTCCCATATGGTGGAAACAGGCTATTAATAAAAATTAAAAGAATAAAATAAAACTCTTAATTCCCAGATTTGAGTTTCTCCCCTTTGGGGAGGTTAAGAGGGACTTTTCTAGTTATGGATACTTTAAAAAAAATATTTGAAGGCGCGCAAGATTTCTTGCCACTTTTAGGAACAGATTATGTGGAATTCTATGTAGGTAACGCAAAACAATCCGCACATTTTTATAAAACAGCATTTGGGTTCCAATCTTATGCATACAGAGGTTTAGAAACAGGTTCGAGAGATTCGGTAAGTTATGTGCTAATACAAGATAAAATTAAATTGGTGCTTACAACACCACTTAACAGTAAATCGCCAATAAATAAACATATAGTAAAACATGGCGATGGTGTAAAAGTGGTGGCCCTTTGGGTTGAAGATGCCAAAAAAGCCTATCAAGAAACGACAAGTAGAGGTGCAAAACCATATTTAGAACCTGTGGTGGAAAAAGATGAATATGGGGAAGTCGTGAGAGCTGCGATTTATACATATGGCGAAACGGTGCACATGTTTGTAGAACGTAAAAACTACAAGGGTGCTTTTTTACCAGGGTTTCAAAAATGGGAATCAAATTACAATCCAGAACCAACTGGTTTAAAATATATTGATCACATGGTGGGAAATGTGGGCTGGGGGCAAATGAATACTTGGGTAAAGTGGTATGAAAATGTTATGGGGTTTGAAAATTTTTTATCGTTTGATGATAAGCAAATCCATACCGACTATTCAGCGCTTATGAGCAAGGTCATGAGTAATGGAAACGGACGTATAAAATTCCCTATAAACGAGCCTGCAAAAGGAAAAAAACGCTCGCAAATAGAAGAATATCTTGATTTTTACGAAGGCGCAGGTGTACAACATATCGCTGTTGCGACTGATGATATAATTAGTTCCGTAAGCCAATTAAGAGCAAGAGGTGTGGAGTTTTTATCTATTCCTCCAGAAGCTTATTACAAAGCTGTTCCAGGAAGGTTAGAAGCGCATAGCCATGAATTGCGCGAAGATATTGAAGCTTTGAAAAAACTAGGGATTATGATTGATGCCGATGAAGAAGGCTATTTGCTGCAAATATTTACAAAACCTGTAGAAGATAGACCAACCTTGTTCTTTGAAATTATTCAACGTATGGGTGCGAGAGGTTTTGGAGCTGGAAATTTTAAAGCACTTTTTGAGTCTATAGAAAGAGAGCAAGCTAAAAGAGGAACGCTTTAAGAAAAATTACATTAATTTACTAGGTTTTTAAAACCTAGCAGATCTTTAAGTTTTTATTTCATTCCCGAAGCGTCTTTTGCGTTAGGGATTGCAGAGGAAAGCCCACAGCCCGACTTTAGGAGGTGCGAGGACTTGCAACGAAAAGCCTGACCCTTTTGGGTAACGCCCAAATTATTTTAGATTAATTGTTATTGCTAAATTCTAACAGAACTATAACAATATTATCCATAACTAATACAATAAAATTTTTATTTTTGGAACAGTAATTGTAATTTCTTAGTAGAACAATAAAATGTGGCGCTAAAGAGTTACATAGCAATTACCCAAAGAAGATGAAAAAATTACTACTTATATGTGTCGCAATAATGACTATGCATACTGCTTTTTCTCAGCAAAAATCTGCATTTCAAGATGGTGAATGGTTTAAATTTAAAATGAGTTATAGTAATTGGTTTAAGGCCGGTAATGCTACACTTACGGTTAAAGATTCAAAACTTGAAGATAAAGAGGTGTATCATGTCGTGGGAAAAGGTTGGACTACAGGTATGATCAAATGGTTTTTTAAGGTGAAAGATCGTTATGAAAGCTATTTTGATAAGCATACAAATTTGCCTTATAAATTTATTAGAAATATTGATGAGGGTGGGCATACTAAAAACTTGGAAATAGATTTTGATCAGGATAATAATAAAGCGCATGTAAATGACAAAAAGCGCAATACAAATAAGGTTATTATAACCAAGCCTAATATTCAAGATATGGTGTCTACATTTTATTATTTACGTAATAATTTGGAGGTTAGTAATTTAAAAATAGGCGATGAGGTTAAAATTGATATGTTTTTTGATGAGGAAAATTATGGTTTTAAATTAAAATACCTTGGCGAGGAAACTATCGAGACCTATTTTGGAAAAGTTGAATCTCTAAAATTTAGACCATATGTTATGGCCGGACGTGTTTTTAAGGAGGAAGAAAGTTTAACACTTTGGGTGTCAAAAGACAAAAATAAAGTACCTTTACGGATTAAAGCAGATTTGGCTGTAGGGTCTTTAAGAGCAGACCTAGAAGCATTTAAAGGGCTAAAACATCCTTTTAAAATACTTGTTAATAATTAAGACATTTTGAACTCTAAAATAACCGACCAACTTAAAAAAAAATACGAAGCTATAAATCAAGATGCCGATGTGCATTTGGAAGGTTTACTGCATAGTAAACCTATAAATTATTGGGAATATATTCAAACAGATGCCTTGTTGAATCTACAAGTACAACGTACTGTTTTTCCCGATGAGAACGTTTTTATAATGTACCATCAGGTTAATGAATTACTGTTTAAAATGGTACTTTCTGAAATGGATCAGATAGCAAACAACGACCATATTGACACAGTAACGTTTACTTCTAAAATAATGCGTATTAGTCGTTATTTTGATGTTTTGACCTCTTCTTTCAGTATCATGAAAGACGGTATGGATGTTAATCAATACAATAAATTCAGAACCACATTAACGCCCGCAAGCGGTTTTCAAAGTGCGCAATATAGAAAAATCGAGTTTGCATCTACAGAACTTGTAAACCTTATCGACAAACGTTTTAGGGACGCTTTTGATGAACATGCCACTTATGAACATGCTTTTGAACATTTGTATTGGCAAGCTGCGGGAAAAGACTACAAAACAGGAAAAAAAACATACACGTTATCTGCTTTTGAAGCTCGATATAAAGATGATTTTATTAGGTTTATTGAGTTTTATAAGGATAATAATTTGTGGAGTAAGTTTAAAACCTTACCAGAAGTAGATCAATCAAATAAAGATTTGGTTAACGCCATGAGGCACTATGATTATACTGTAAATATAAAGTGGGTTATGGCGCATTACAACACAGCTAATCATTATTTAAATATTAATGGAAAAACAGCGGAAGCTACTGGTGGTAGTGAGTGGGTAAAGTATATGCACCCCAAATACCAAAAAAGGATATTTTTCCCCGATTTATGGACTAAGAAAGAAATAGAAACGTGGGGACTAGATATTTAATATATTTTTTATTGGGAATTTGCATTTTTGGATGTAAAGATGACGAAAAACAAGTTGTTGAAGAGGTTGAAGAATTTATAGAAGAACCAGAAGACGTTTTAGAGTTTGGTTTTAAAATAGATGACTATGTTGTTAAAAAAGATACTATACGTAAAGGTGATAGTTTTGGAGAAATCTTAGATCGTAACCATGTGGGTTACCCAAAAATTTTTAATATTGCTGAAAAAGCCAAAGATACTTTTGATATCAGGCGTCTTCAAGTTGGCAAACCTTATACGCTATTGTGTGCAAAAGACTCTTTAGAAACTCCTAAATGCTTTATTTATCAACCCAACTTGGAAGACTATGTGGTTATAAATTTTCAAGATTCTATTTATGCTTATACAAATACAAAACCTATTAAATATGTTGAAAAAACAGCGACAGGTATTATAAACAGTAATATTTCTGAAACTTTACAAAAGCAAGGCTTGAGCCCTAGATTAGCCTATAAAATGGCTGATGAGATTTATGCGTGGACTATAGATTTTAGAAGACTTCAAAAAGGGGATCGATTTAAAGTTATTTATACAGATAAATTTATTGACGATACTATTTACACTGGAGTCCACAAAGTAAAAGCAGCTTATTTTGAACATAATAAAGAACCTTTTTATGCTTTTGAGTTTGTTACAGACTCTGCCAAAGGTATAATCGATTACTTTAGTGAAGATGCTAAAAATTTACGTCGTGCATTTTTAAAGGCGCCAGTAAAATTTAGTAGAATATCATCGCGTTATAATTTAAAACGACGTATTGCTGTTTATGGTTTTAAATTGCGCCCGCACAGAGGGACAGACTTTGCAGCGCCAATTGGCACACCCATTATGGCGACTGCTAATGGAACTGTTACTGAATCCAAACGACGAGGGGGAAATGGCAATTATGTAAAAATAAGACATAATGCTACTTACGAAACGCAGTATCTTCACATGAAGAAACGTAAATCCAAGGTTGGCGATTTTGTTAAACAAGGTGATGTGATTGGTTGGGTAGGTATGACAGGAAATACTGGTGGTCCCCACGTTTGTTATCGTTTTTGGAAAAATGGAAAAGAGGTAGACCCTTTCAAGCAAAAACTTCCAGAAGCCAAACCTATTTCTGATTCTTTAAAAGTGGAATATTTAAAATTTATTGAACCAATAAAAACGCAACTAGACAATATTCATTTTTTAGAAGATGTTTTTGAAAACATTAATCAACTAGAGCATACTATAAAACAAAACGATAATCCAATAACACTTAATAAATAATCCATGGCATTACCCAATATAAATCCAACTACGACCGAGTCTTGGAAAAAATTAGAAAAACATTTTGAAGTTGTAAAAGCCCTTCAAATGAAAGATTTGTTTGCAGAAGATAATGAGCGTGCAAATAAGTTTACTGTTACATGGGATGATTTTTATGTCGACTATTCAAAAAATAGAATAACAGAAGAGACCTTTAAATATCTTTTAGAGTTAGCTGATGATGTAAAGTTGAAAGACGCCATTAAGAGTCAGTTTTCAGGAGAAATAATCAATGAAACTGAAGGTAGGGCTGTTTTACATACTGCTTTGAGAGCTCCAGAAAATGCGGATTTTAAAGTTAATGGTATAAACGTTATGCCAGAAATATACGAAGTAAAACAAAAAATAAAAGGCTTTACAAACCAAGTTGTAAATGGCGACAGAAAAGGATATACCGGAAAACCCTTTACAGATGTTGTAAATATAGGTATTGGAGGTTCTGATTTAGGGCCAGCAATGGTTGTTGATTCTTTACAGTATTATAAAAACCATTTAACAACACATTTTGTGAGTAATGTAGATGGCGATCATGTTAACGAGGTCATAAAAAAACTAAATACAGAAACCACGTTGTTTGTTATTGTTTCAAAAACGTTTACTACACAAGAAACACTCTCTAATGCCAATACGCTAAAAGCTTGGTTTTTAAATTCAGCATCAAAAGATGACATTGCTAAACATTTTGTAGCTGTTTCAACAAATGTTGAAAAGGTAAAAGGGTTTGGTATAAATGAAAACAATATTTTCCCTATGTGGGATTGGGTTGGTGGTCGATTTTCATTATGGAGTGCTGTTGGTTTAACGGTAAGCTTAGCTGTTGGATATAATAATTTCGATAGCCTTTTAAAAGGCGCTAATAAAATGGACATGCATTTTAAAAATGAGGATTTTTCTAAAAACATCCCTGTGGTTTTAGCACTTATAAGTATTTGGTATAATAATTTTTTTGGAGCAGAAAGTGAAGCCATTATTCCGTATTCTCAATATTTAAACCAGTTTGCAACCTACCTTCAACAAGGCATTATGGAAAGTAATGGTAAAAGCGTTGATAGAAAAGGAAACGCCATTGACTATCAAACAGGAACTATCATTTGGGGAGAGCCAGGAACAAATTCGCAACATGCTTTTTTCCAATTAATACATCAAGGCACCAAATTAATACCTGCAGATTTTATAGGGTTTGCTAAATCCTTACATGGTAATCAAGATCATCAAGATAAGTTGACCTCAAATTTTTTGGCACAAACAGAAGCTTTATTGAACGGTAAAACAAAAGCCGAGGTTGTTGCCGAAGGTACAAAAGAAGCTATTATTCCTTTTAAGGTATTTCATGGAAACAAACCCACAAATACCATATATATTAATAAATTATCTCCTGAAAGTTTAGGGAAATTAATTGCCATGTATGAGCATAAAATTTTTGTGCAAGGTATCATCTGGAATATATTTAGTTACGACCAATTTGGAGTCGAATTAGGTAAGCAATTAGCCTCGAAAATTTTAAAGGAATTTAGTGGTGCTGAAAATAGCAATCATGATTCTTCAACTTCTAATTTATTGAACTATTATATGAAAAAGCGTTAGAACACGGATTTTTTCTTACTAAAATCACTAATAAACCTCATTGTTTTCAACAATGAGGTTTCTTTTTGTTCATAAATTAAACCTGATTTGTTAATATTGAGTTAATATTTAACCCTTAATTATCCGTATTTTTGTAAGGACTAATTTCAAAAAAATAATTATGAAAAGAACTACGCGTTTTTTAATGTTTACCGTAGCATTGCTTTTTTCAGCAGTTGTTATGGCACAAAGTACTATCTCGGGTACAATAGTTGAGGTAGGAAGTAATATGCCACTTCCTGGAGCAAATGTAATTGAGAAAGATACTTCAAATGGTGTTACTACAGATTTTGATGGTAATTTCACCATTAAAACTAAATCTTCCTCTGGAGATCTTGTTGTATCTTATATTGGTTATAATTCTAAAACAATCCCTTTTTCTGCTAATGCAAAACTCGGTAACATTGCATTGGAGTCAAGTCAAGTTGGACTTGAAGAAGTTCAAATTATTGCATCTGTAGCAGTAGATAGAAAAACGCCAGTTGCCGTATCAACTATTAGAAAGGAAGAGATTCAGCTTAAATTAGGTAACCAAGAGTTTCCAGAAATTCTGAAATCAACACCTGGTGTTTTTGTAACCCGTAACGGTGGTGGTTTTGGAGATGCCGAAGTGACGATGAGGGGTTTTAATTCTGAAAACGTAGCTGTTTTAATTAATGGTATTCCTGTTAATGATATGGAAAACGGACGTGTATTTTGGAGTAACTGGGCCAGTTTAGGTGCTGTAACATCATCTGTGCAAACGCAGAGAGGTTTGGGGGCTGCAAAAATAGCTGTGCCATCGATTGGAGGTACGATAAATACGATTACGGAATCTACAGATTCAGAAAAAGGAGGCTTTGTAGGGTTTGATGTTGGTAATGATGGATATACAAGATACGGTGCTAAAATTTCAACAGGACTTCAAGATAATGGTTTTGCAGTAACAGCTTATGCTGATAGAACCGTTGGCGATGCCACATACGCTGATGGTACAAATTTTTCAGCCATTTCCTATTTTTTTAATGTCTCTTATAAATTAAATGACGCACATAAATTCGCGTTTAACGTATTTGGCGCAAAACAGCGTCACGGACAACGACAAAATTTATCTCCAATTAACACGTATAGATTAAGTGAAAGAGGTACACGTTACAACCCAGATTGGGGATATAAGAATGGTCAAATAACGAATATTGAAGATAATTTTTATCATAAACCATTAGCCTCATTAAACCACTATTGGAGGATTAATGATAATAGTAAATTGTCAACCTCATTTTATGGCTCTACTGGAACAGGTGGTGGTGGTGGAATTGCTGGAACTGAAAGCAGCAAGTTTTCATCTATTGATTATAAAATAGGTAATTTTGGTCCCGTAGATTTAGACAGAATTGTTGACGAAAATATAGCTAACGGCGCAAATGGTTCCTCTGCATTATTAAGAGCGAGCAGAAACGATCATGTTTGGGTTGGTGCCATAAGTGTTTTTAATACTAAACTTTCAGATTATATCGATTTGAACGTTGGTGCAGATTATCGTTATTATGTTGGGGAGCATTTCCGAGAAGTAACTGATTTATTGGGAGGGCAATATTTTCTTGATGATAGTGATATAAATAACCCAAACAGGGCTACTCAAGTTGGTGATAAAATTTCTTATCACGATAAGGGATATCATTCTTATATAGGTGGTTTTGGTCAAGCAGAATACAATGATGAAAAATTTTCAGCTTTCATAGCTGCAAATTTTAATAATAGTACTTATAAGAGAGAAGATTTTTTTCAAAAACTGGATAATGATCCAAATCAAATCACAGATCCACAAAGTTTCAATGGATATGGTGCGAAATTAGGTGCAAACTACCGTTTTGATGATATGCATAATTTGTATTTTAATACTGGGTATTTTGAAAGGGTTCCTTTCTTAGATGATGTATGGTTGAATTTCAGTAATGATGACATCAATGAAGGTATCGAAAATCAAAAAATAACAAGTTTTGAATTGGGTTATGGTTTACGTACAGAAAAATTATCTGCTAATTTAAATGTATACCACACCATATGGAAGAATAAAACAGAAACAGTTGATAGAGGCACTGGCGACAACCTAATTACGGCGAATCTAAACGGTTTGGAAGCGTTGCACCAAGGTCTTGAGTTTGACTTTGAGTTCCGTCCACTTGAATTTTTAAGTATAACGGGTATGATTTCATTTGGGGATTGGACATGGAATAATAACTTAACAGATGTGGTTTTCTTTGATATTGATAGAAATCCAGCTTTAAATGGAGATGGCTCAATTCAAACCACTGATATTTTTCTTAAGGATATCCCTGTAGGACGTTCGGCCCAGACCACTTCTGCGCTTGGTATTAAATTGAATCTGTCTCGCCAAACATCATTTTCATTTGATTATAATTATTATGATAGGTATTATGCAGATTTCGATTTGCAAAGTAGAGCTTCTGAAACAAGTTTAGATACCAAACCATGGAAAGTACCAAGTTATTTTTTATCTGACGCTATTTTAAGTCATAAATTCGAGTTTGGAGACTTTAATGCTTCAATAACTGGTCGCGTTAATAATTTATTTAACGAAGAGTTTATCAACCGAGCAGATGATGGTAATTCAAGTACTGCAACTGATGCCTTAGTGTTTTTTGGCCAAGGAAGAACATTTAGTATAAGTACAAAAATTAATTTCTAATTTAAAAGGATATAAAAATGAAAAAGTTTATTTATTTATTAATGATTCTAGCCATTGGCTTAGTGTCATGCGAAAATTCTTTAGAGGATGTTTATGATGATTTAAGCGATAACATAAAACCAATATCTGGGGATATTGAATTGATACTTACTGATGAGGATTATACAGATGATGTTGAGGATGGTGGACTAGGTTTGCGTTTTCCTAACTTTAATTCTGAAGATCAAGCCAAGGAATTAGTCCCTAGCTTATTGGATGATAGATATCCTGCTTTAAAAAATGAGTCAAGTGCCTTAGTAACATATGCTTTATATGCTCCACAAAGGAGAGAACGAAGTTTGATTGTTTATGAAGTGACTGATGAGGATTATGACGCTCTTGAATTACGATTCCCTAATTTTTCTAGAGACAGCCATATTGAAGATTTTTTAGAATTTAAATACCCTTCTCCTGAGGATAGAACGTTATTGTCACTAACTTATGATTATTTTTCGAATGGAAGTGTCAATGAATTGAACAATGGATTCTTATTCATTAATGGTAGTTGGAAAAATATAATTGGTTTTACAAATCAAGAATACGCGTTAATGGGAGAAAGTTTTCCTAATTTTTCTAATGAGGATGAAGCTTCAGAAAAAATCGCTATCATTTTAAAAGATAAGCTAAAATTTGGTGGCTATAAAGCTGGTGATATCGTCGGAACTATGTATAAGTTATTTGTAACTGATGAGGATGATGTTGATGGAGATGGTAGAATAGATGACAGAACCACATATAGCTATGTAAAATACTTTATTTCTGATGGAACCAATTGGTCTGAGTATAACGATGTTATTACCCAACAACTTCAATTTGGTCACGATGGAACTAAATGGGTGCCTGACAATACCATTAAATACACCATTAATGATGCCGATGTCACATTAATATCAAACGCACTTATAGATGTTGCAGGTTTCGAAGGTCCAGCAGACAACGTAGCGTTCTTCGGTAGTTTTGACAGAAGGTCTGGAAGTGGCAATTTTTGGGATGAGGATATGTTACTACGTGCATTTAATATCCTTTTAGATGCTAGAGACCCTAGTGCTGAAGAAGGACAAAAATATATTTTAACCTTTGTTGTTTATACAGGTTCTACTGGTACTGAATCCAAAAGCCTGATCAAGAAGGATGGAGTTTGGGTATATCAATAAAATAATATATTAAAAATATAAACCACCTCGATTGAGGTGGTTTTTTTTCCTCAAAATTCAATATCTTTATAATTGCTATGAAAAAATTTATTTTATTACTAATTACTATAATTATATATAGTTGTAGTAATTCAGGTGGGGATGATTCCCCTATTGAAAAAGAACCTACAGATGATGGCAAGCCAATTGCTGTAAACGACATGGGGACGACCATCGAAGACAAAGCACTTGAGATAAGTAATTTATTAAATAATGATACGGTTGTTGATGCTGCCAGAATAGATGCTTTTGATAAAGCTACAACTAATGGCGGTAGCGTTTCAGACGAACGGACATATTTTTTATACACGCCTAAAAAAGGATTTGTTGGGAACGATACATTTACATATACACTTTGCGATAATGATCTGCCACAAGACTGCTCAACAGCAACAGTTACAATTATTGTAACAGATGAAGGTAATCCTGTAGCAGAAAATGATGCTATAAATATTTTAGAAAATAACACAAAAAATATTTCTAATTTATTACAAAACGATAATACTGTTGATGATGCTGTATTAACCTCCGTAGATAATTCCTCAACACAGGGAATCGTAGTTTTAAATACCGATGGAACTATTAGTTATACACCTAAAACTGATTTTACTGGTACAGATATTTTTAATTATACCATTTGTGATGATGATACGCCAGTTAATTCATGCGCTACAGCCACAGTAACAATTACTGTTATTGCACCTTTAGATTTTAATGTCAATTCTGAATTGACAGATTATTATTCTGGGCTTATATTTTCTGAAGACTCAGATTTAATGTTCGATGAATTGAGTGATCATACTAAAACCAACCATACAACCATTTTATCTTATGGTCAGCGCCATCAATTTTTGTATAATGCAGATGAAGATTTAAATAACGCTGATAACGTAACGCTAATGTATTCAGGAGAAAGTCGTTATTGGGAGGAATATCAATCAGATTCAAATTCATATTCACCAAAAACATTTAATACTGAGCATGTTTATCCGCAATCTAAATTAACTAAAGACAATGCGGTAACAGATTTACACCATTTAAGATCTTGCGATGCTACAGTAAATAGTGAGAGATTAAACTATCCTTTTACAGATGGAAGTGGTACATATAAACTAATAGGAGAAACATGGTTTCCAGGCGATGAATGGAAAGGAGATGTTGCCAGAATGATTTTATATTTAAATATACGATATGGCGAAACATTTTCTAATGTAGGAACCATAGAGTTATTCTTAAAATGGAACGTTGAAGATCCTGTTTCAGCTTTTGAAGAACAACGCAACGAAGTGATTTATGCTGCTCAAGGTAACAGAAATGCATTTGTAGATAATCCATATTTAGCCACATTAATTTGGGGCGGTGATGCTGCAGAAAATAAATGGCAATAAAAACGCTTAAATATTTTAAAACCGCTTTTCTACAAAGCGGTTTTTTTATACATTTAATTATTACATTTGTTATTAATTCTATTATTTAGAACTAAATAAAAAATTATGTACAACGTTATAAAATCACTCCATTCATATTGGGCATATTTAGTACTTATCGTTTTAATTATAGCTACAATAAGTGCCATTATAAAAACGGTTGGTGGTAAAGAATATGCTGCTAGCGATTTTAGAAAATCATTATTTACACTTATAGTATCCCATATTCAATTATTAATCGGATTTGTGTTGTATTTCGTGTCACCTAGATTGCAACTTTTTAGTGAATCAGGTATGGGAGACATCATGAAAGATTCTGTAAATAGACTGTATTTGGTAGAGCATCCTATTATCAATATTATTGCTGTAGCTTTAATTACAATTGGTTATTCCAAACATAAAAAGAAACTAACTTCTAGCACAAAGTTAAAAACCATAGCTATTTTCTATACGATTGCTCTAGTTTTATTCTTATCTAGAATTCCATGGAGTACTTGGTTGGGATAGTGTATTTTGCTTAACTTAAAAAAATTAAACCCCTCAGTTTTTTTGAATTAAAATATTTTTTGTGTAAATTAATTTCTTTCTATTGGAAATAACACAGAGGGTTTTACTTCCTTTATCAAATACATATATACGGGGAAATGATCGCTAAAACCATTGCTAAATCCACCATCAGACCAACTTCTAAAAGGATAGCCTTTGTAAGTACCTGTATTATGAATTAAGTAGCGTTTGTTAAAAATACCAGCTTTGTAAAATTTAAAAGAGGAATACTCTTTTTCAAGCAGTGGTTTTGTAACTAGTATTTGATCAAACAAACTCCATGCATCACGGTATGCTGTTGTGCCTAATCCGTTTTTATAAAAATTTATAAACGGATTATAAATACCTTTTAAACCCACTTTTTGTTTGTTATTCTTAGCCTTTAAAATAGATTTTACACTAGGATTATTAGGGTTGTCATTTAAGTCGCCCATAATAATAACTTTAGCATAAGGATTAATGACTTGAAGAGAGTCCAAAAGACGTTTAGTAAGTTTTGCAGCGGCTACACGTTTAGATCGGCTTCTTTGCTCGCCACCTCGTCTAGATGGCCAATGATTGACTACAATATGTAATAAATCGTCTTCTAGTTTTCCGGTAACTAATAATTGATCTCTGGTGTGTATTCTTTTTTGATCTTGATCATCGTAAATTTTCAATGTATGCGAACTCGTACTTAAAGGAGCAAATAAATTTTTTTGGTATAATAGTGCAACGTCAATGCCTCTAATATCAGGAGAATCATAATGTATAATACCATAGTTTTTTTTAAGCAAAGTTGAATCATTTACAAGATCTTCTAAAACATCCTTATTTTCAACTTCAGAAACACCTATAATAGCAGGTGTGTTATTGGTTACATCTTTCCCTATTTCTGATATAACCCGAGCCATATTGCTTATTTTTTGTCGATATGCACGCTCTCGATTAGTTTTAAGTTCCATCATAGGACTGTACTCATCAAACTTTTTTGGATCATTTATAGTATCAAATAAATTTTCTAAATTATAAAAAGCAACGGTATGTATTTTAAATTTTTTGTCTTGGGCATTTGTTTGAACGCATACAATTAAGAACAAAATTAAAAATCTAAATTTTGAAAAGTTCATTAAATTATTAAAAAAATTAGTGCCATTATTATATTACAAAACGTAAGCCAAAGTTACGTATTTGTAATAAATGTCGTAAATTTTCACTTTTTAACACCTAACTTTTTAAATTATTAGGTGTCTTTAAAGATAACTATGAATAAAATAACCCTCATTCTTTTATTCGGATTTTTTGCGATATCCTCTTATGCTCAAGATGCTTTAATTAAAGGGAGTGTTATAGATGGGCTTTCATTTGAACCTATAGAAGCTGTTACAGTTACTATAGAAGATTCTAATTTATTTCAATTAACAGATGCTTTAGGAACATTTATTTTTAAAGAAAATATTCCTTTAGGCGAACAAATTCTTAGAATTTCAAAAGGAGGTTATATTACTAAACGTTACCCAATTACCGTAAATGAAGGAAAAACGGTTAATATAACGGATATGATTTTAGATAGAGATGCTGCCCAAACAGCAGATTTATTCACAATAACGTTATCTGATGATGAGTTAAATGACGATGTTAGTGGTGCCGATAATATTTCAGGTTTACTAGCATCTTCACTTGATATATTTCAAAGAACCGCAGCTTTCGAGTTTAGTTCATCCTTTTTTCGAGTACGCGGTTTGGATTCAAAAAACGGTTCTATTTTAATCAATGGCGTTGAAATGAATAAGACCTTTAACGGAAGACCACAATGGAGTAATTGGGGCGGTATAAATGATGTATTGCGTAATCAAGAATTAACGTGGGGGTTAACACCATCAAATTATAATTTTGGTGGCGTTTTAGGAACTACAAATATAAACGTGAGAGCTTCAAAGGCCAGACCAGGTAGCAGATTAACATATTCGTCTTCAAATAGAAGTTATACTAATAGATTAATGGCAACGGATGCTTCAGGGTTATTAAAGAACAATTGGGCATATACCATATCTGTAGGAAGACGTTGGGGAAATGAAGGTTATCAAGATGCCACAAATTATAGTTCTAATTCTTTTTTTACTTCTGTAGAAAAGAAAATTAATGATAATCATAGCCTTAATTTAACAGCTATTTATACACCAAATCGCAGAGGAAAATCATCACCTAATACGCAAGAAGTTTTTGATTTGAAAGATATAAAATATAACGAATATTGGGGTTTTCAAGATGGTGAAAAGCGAAATTCCAGAATTAAAGAAGTTAATGAACCCATAGTTATGCTAAATCATTATTGGAAGCTGAATAGCAAATCGACTCTAAACACGAATGTTGCTTACCAATTTGGGAAATTAGGAAACAGCCGTTTAGATTATAATGGGACCGATTTAATTAATGATTTTCCCCAAGGTGGCGGCGCAAACCCAAGTCCAACGTACTACCAAAAGCTACCCAGTTACTTAGAACGAAATTTTCCAGATGACTTAGGCATTGCCTACGGCGCATTAAAAGCATTTCAAAATGATGGTCAAATAGATTGGAATGCCATGTATGGTGCTAACATCGGAAATGCCCAAACTGGTGGAAATGCCGTTTATGCTTTATATGAAGATCGGGTTGATGACACACAAGTAACAGTAAATGCGATTTTGAATAAAGAAATTAATGATAATATTCTACTAAATTTCGGTATAAACTACAAAACCTTAAAATCTGAAAACTTTGCTCAAGTTATAGATTTGTTAGGTGCATCAACCTATTTGGATGTTGATGGTTTTGCAACCGAACTTAACGAAGCTCAAAACGATTTATTAAAACCAAATAGAATTGTTGGAGAAGGCGATAAATTCAAGTACGATTATAACATTTTTGCAAATGAATTAGGTGTTTATGCGCAATCACAATTCACTTATAATAAAATCGATTTTTACGTTTCTGGAAGTCTAAAATACACCCAATATCAAAGAGAAGGAATATATCAAAATGGAGGTTTTCCTGATAATTCATTAGGAAGAGGAAAAGAGTTAACATTTACAGGCTATGGTGCTAAAGCTGGTTTTACATATAAGTTAACAGGAAAACATGTGTTCGATTTTAATAGCGGCTATATATCTAGAGCGCCATTTATTCAAAATACATATTCAAATTCTAGAGAAAATCATAATACGGTACCCAATATTACTAATGAAAATATAGCATCGGTAGATGCGAGTTATGTGTTTAGATCGTCTATTATAAAAGCAAAATTAACGGGTTATTTTACGAAAATTACTGATGCCAGCGAAATATCTTTCTTTTTTGCTGATGGTATAGGCGGTGATAATACAGCCTTTGTTCAAGAGATTTTGCAAGGTATAGATAGAAAACATATAGGTGGCGAATTTGGTATAGAAGCTCAGGTTACGCCAACCATTAAATTAAAAGGCGCCGCAGCAGTTGGTCAATTTACTTATGATAATAACCCCAATTTATTTCTCTCAACAGAACCTGATGCTGAAGCTGCTGCTGCAGGGTTTGTAAATGGATTTAAAGATTTTGGAGTGTCAAAACTTAAAGGATACAAACTAGCTTCGGGGCCACAGAATGCGTATTCGGTTGGTTTTGAATATCGCGATCCAGATTTTTGGTGGTTTGGTGCTACGGCAAATTTTTTCTCAAACACCTATATAGATGTAAGTCCATTAACCAGATCATCAAATTTTAACACGGATTTTGATGGTAATGTTTTTAATGATTATGATGAAGATTTAGCAAGAGCGTTATTAAAACAAGAACGATTTGATGATTATATGTCGGTGAATTTAATCGGCGGAAAATCATGGAAAATAGGCAAGTATTATATTGGGCTTTTTGCAAGTATTAATAATCTTTTAGATGCAGTTTATAAAACTGGAGGTTTTGAACAAGGCAGAAATGCCAACTATAGAGAATTGAGAAATGATAAGGCTTTAGATACGCCCGTATTTGGCCCTAAATATTGGTATGGTAGAGGGGCAACGTATTTTTTGAATTTGAATGTTAGAATGTGATGTTTTAAAGTTGAATTAAGTTAAGATGTGCGTTAGGGATAGTAGTGGAAAGCCCAAAGCCCGACGTAGGAGGTGCGAGGACTTGTAGCGGATAGCCCGACCCTTGTGGTAACGCCCAAAAAAATAAAATTAGAGTTATGAATAAAATTTTAGTCTTTTTAAATACTATGATTCTGATGATGCTATTTTCGTCTTGTATAAAAGATGATGACTATAGTGTGCCAGACATTTCTATTACGGAACCTGATGTTCCGCAAGAGCAAATCACAACATTTAAAGCAATTAAGTCTTTATATGAACAGGCTGTAAATGGAGGGAATTCTACAGTTATAGTTGATGATGAAACCGATTTATACATTGAAGGTTATGTAGTGTCTTCTGATAAGTCGGGAAACTTTTTTGAAGAATTAATTATACAGAATAAAACAGATGATAGTAGCTCTGATGCCGACCCAAGACTTGGATTTAAAGTAGATATTAATGTAAATAGTTTGTCTGATACCTACCAATTTGGGCAAAAAGTATATATAAAAATGGATGGTTTAACTATAGGAGAAACGAGTGGCGTTATTACTATAGGAAAAGGGAATTCGGTTCAAGTAGAACAAATTCAAGCTGCGGAATATAAAGATATTGTTTTGCGTAGTAATGAAATAGTAGAGATAACACCTAAAATTTCTGGTTTAGCTGATTTAACTGAAGCTGATGAAAACACCTTGATTCAATTAGATAATATGCAATTAAATAGATTTGAGATAGGTGCTACCTTTGCAAGCGAGTCTTTTGATGAGTTTGATGGTTTACGCTTACTGGAAAGTTGCGATTCTGGAATTCAAATAATTATGCAAACGAGTACATTTTCAGATTTTAAAACCTTGATTGTTCCGCAAGGAAAAGGTGCAGTAACGGGTATATTTAGTCGCGATTTTAGAGATAATTTTAATGTGTTGGTTATTAATAGTTCTGAGAATATTGATTTTGATAATGAAACACGTTGTGATCCTATAACATTAACTTGTGGTGTTGCACCGAGCTTTGGAACTGGTAATTTATTATTTGAAGACTTTGAATCTCAAAAAAATAACAAACCTATTGTTATTGATGGTTGGACAAATTATATGGAAACGGGCACAGAAGCTTGGGAAGGGTATGTCTCAACATCATCCAATGCATCTTTAGGGCGTTCTGCTAGGTTTCAATCTGGCAGTTCTGGAGATGTTAGTAATATTGGCTGGTTAATAACACCCGCTATAAATTTAGATGCTCAAGATGGTGAAACATTACGCTTTAAAACCTCCAACAGTTTAGCAGATAGTAGCTATATGGAAGTTTTATATTCACTAGATTGGGATGGTATAGAAGCTAGCGTGACTTCGGCAACTTGGGGTGTATTGTCTGCGGCTTATGTGGTTAAGGATTCAGATTCTTTTGCACCTTGGTTCAATTCTGGGAATGTAGATTTGTCATGTATTACTGGAATTATTCATATTGCTTTTAAATATACAGGTAGCGGACAAGATACTTTTGATGGTATTTATGAATTGGATGAGATAAGTGTGGATTATGTGGAATAATAAAACATTAGTTTTACCTTTGGCATAATAAATTACTAAATGACAACATTCGACGCCCTTTTCTATCACTTTTTCCAACATTACAAAACCAAAAAGAGTAAAAAAGCAAATAGTATAGCTACGTTTTACATTAGTCTTTTACAATGTAGCTTGCTACTACTTTTAGGTGTTTTTTTTGCAGGCTTTTTTAGGCAAATGCATGTAAATACCATGGCAGCTTCTAAGGCTTGGACATTATTTGTTATTGTTACTATTTTTATTTACTTCAAAAATTGGATGCAATATGGCGGTAGAAAGCGTAAAGTGCTAAATGCAAAAATGCTTAAAAATAAAAAAATATCATACAACATTTGGTTACTTTGGTTATTGCCAATTGTTATTTTAGGTTTAGCGTTTGTGCTTTTTCAAGCCACTTAAATTATTTTTTCAAAACCAAATAAACAGGAAAGTGGTCACTATAACCCCCTTTATATTTGGGACCAACATACGTTCTGAAGGGAGAGCCTTTAAAAGGTCCTTTAAAGAGTTTTAAAAAAGCTTCATCAAAAATATTGGCTTTAAAAAACTCAAATTCACTTTCAGAACTCTTAAAAAAGTTAGTAGAGAATAAAATTTGATCAAAAATAAACCATTGTCGTCTGTGTTTTACCGTACCTCGAGTAAAAGAGCGTAAGGTTTCCATAGGGTTAAATAAATTATAGCCTTCAACTAAACGTTTAATACTTTTGCTATGCGGATCGTCATTAAAATCGCCTATTACTATAATTTTGGCATTTTCATCTTCTTTTTTTAAAGCTTTAATAATATCGCTCACTTTTTCAGAAGAAGCGAGACGTTTAAATTCAGTTTCTTTTTCACCTTCGCGCCTTGAAGACCAATGGTTTACAATAACATGCACTTTTTCACTATCTAAAAACCCAGAAACTAATAAAACATCTCTTGTATAATCAGGTGTTCCGTCTAAATCGGTAAGGGATATTGTAAAAGCTTCAGAATGTGATACTTTAAAAACATTAGTGTCATATAACAATGCCACATCAATGCCACGTTCATCTAAAGATTCAAAATGTACATAATCGTAATTTAAATTTTCTAAATGTTTTGAAGTCATTAAATCTTTAATAACTACGGTGTTTTCAATCTCGGCTAAACCAACTAGAGCAGGGTGTTTTCCAGTTTCACGTTGTCCAATATTAGAAATAGTAAATCCTAGTTTTCTTAACTTATTTTTATAACGTTTGGGTGTCCAGTTTTTAACAGAGTTTGGTAAAAAATCATTATCATGTTTAAGTTTGTTGTTCTTTAAATCAAATAAATTTTCAACATTATAAAACGCTATAGTTTGCATATCGTGTCGAACGGGAATATCTTCAAAAGGTTCTGTCATAGGTCAAAAATAGGCTTAAAAATATAAAAATAATAATCAGTACAATTATGTAACTTTGCAATAGACTATTTTTTATAATTGAAAGGCATATATGGGATTAGAAAAAGCTGTTTTAATAGGTATTATCACTAAAGATCAAGATGAAATTAAGCTTAAAGAATATTTAGATGAGTTAGAGTTTTTAACGTTTACAGCAGGCGGTTATGCTGTAAAGCGTTTTACTCAAAAAATGGATATGCCAAATGCCAAAACGTTTATAGGAACTGGTAAGATGGAAGACGTTAGCCAATTTATTAAAGAAAATGATATTGATACCGCTATTTTTGATGATGAACTTTCTGCAGCTCAAGAACGCAATATTAGTAAGATTCTTGATGTAAAAGTTTTAGACAGAACCAATTTAATCCTTGATATTTTTGCACAACGTGCCCAAACGAGTTATGCGAGAACACAAGTAGAATTGGCGCAATGTGAATATTTACTGCCAAGATTAAGAGGTATGTGGACTCACCTTGAAAGACAAAAAGGGGGAATTGGAATGCGTGGTCCTGGAGAAACAGAAATAGAAACAGATAGACGTATTGTACGTGATAAAATAGCTTTGCTAAAAAAACGCATAAAAACGATCGATAAACAAATGGCTGTTCAACGTGGTAATCGCGGTAAAATGGTTCGTGTGGCACTTGTTGGTTATACTAATGTTGGTAAATCCACACTTATGAACGTGATTAGCAAGAGCGAGGTTTTTGCCGAAAACAAACTTTTTGCGACTTTGGATACTACCGTTAGGAAAGTAGTAATTCAAAACCTGCCATTTTTATTAAGCGATACGGTTGGGTTTATTCGCAAACTACCAACACAATTAGTAGATAGTTTTAAAAGCACACTAGATGAGGTAAGAGAAGCCGATTTATTACTGCATGTGGTAGATATTTCACATCCAAATTTTGAAGAGCATATTGCTTCGGTAGAGAAAGTTTTAGGCGAAATAAAAAGTGGCGACAAACCAACCATTATGGTATTCAATAAAATTGATGCTTATGAGGCTGAATCTTTGGAGGAAGATGATTTAGAAACCGAACGTTCTGAAAAACATTATTCGCTAGAAGAATGGAAAAGCACATGGATGAGCAAAGTGGGTAATAATGCTTTATTTATTTCGGCCTTAAACAAAGAAAATTTAGAAGATTTTAAAAAACGTGTTTACGATGAGGTTCGCGAAATACACGTTACTCGTTTTCCATATAATAATTTTCTGTACCAAGAATATAATAGCGAAGGTTTAATAGAATAAAGTCTTTTCGAGTGTCCCAAATTTTCTTTGGGATGTACCGAGAAGTTGGGCGTTACCACAAGGGTCGGGCTATCCGTTACAAGTCCCAAGTCCTCGCAACTCCTATGGTCGGGCTGTGGGCTATCCGCTTCTATCCCTAACGCAAAAAATGCGCTTCCTTTTTTAAAGAAGCGCATTTTTTTACAAATTAAATATTCTTAAAATGGATTAAAACTTATAGCTTAAACCAAGAGTATAATAAGTTTGTAACTTATTATCAACATCATTAAAACCTGTTGCAGTAGCTGGTACTTGAGCTAAAGCATAGTTTAACGCTTCTTGCTTATTACCTCTTAACCCAAAATCAAAACCAACACCAATCATTTTCCATAACGTATAGCTAAATGAGTTAGTCCAAGTAAAGTTTGAAAAATCTCCAGACTTGTAACTTTGGAAAGCAGATAAGTTTGTTTTAAAAGCAATAGCGCCAATTTGTCTTGTATAATCAGCAACAATTTTAGCACCTAGAGATGATTCAAAAACAGAATCATTATCAGCAAAAACAAAATTGTAGTTTAATGGATGTACTACCAATATAAAGTTTTCAATAGGCGTCCATGTTAAACCAACACCAACATCTAAATAACCAGGGTCATTAAAATTATCTAACAATGTTGTTCTGTATTCAGCTAATCCAGAAACCGCTAAGTTTTTAGCAATATTTCTACCATATAAAGAAGATATGTTAAAAATATCTGTTGTAGCATTAAAGCCATCATCATCTAATGGATTGTCTGTATTATCTAATTTTATCCAGTTTAAATTTGTTGTTAAACTATTTCTCCAAAAGAAATCCTCTTGAATTAAATTAGCAAAACCATTTACTGTAAATCCAATACTTCCAGAGTTGATGTTTGGAGTTCCTTGAGAATACCAGTTGTTAAATCCAGATAAGCTACCACCAATAGTACCAAAAGCACCTTTGTGCCAACCTGGAAGGGCATCGATTTTTCCTTGAATAGCATCCGCTTCTGCTAATGCAGCATCAGCGATGGTTTGTTGTTCAGCTTTTTGTGCTTCTAATTCTTCTTTTGTTTGTGCGTTCATTGTTACAACGCTAAAACATAATACAGTTAAAAAAAGTATTTTTTTCATGATTTTAAATTTTGTTAAAAATTTTTGCAAATATACAGTTTAGACGCAACTAACAAAATTAAGTCACAAAAAAAATCACTTATTTTTATAGAGGGGAACAGATGAACAGGCTTCACCGTACATAATGGACTTAACGAATGGTTTTAACTTGTTGGATAACATAATATAAGCGTTTTGTGGAACAGGTTTATTTGCACAACCTTTTATAATAATTGGCTTATCTTGAAATGCAGAAACATCGAGATTATTAATAATGTCTTGATAAATTGAAGTTTCCAAAACGTGTAAATCTCCAACAACAACTTTCTTTGCATAAGACTCTAATTGAATTCCTAACAGCATATATGCCCAACCAGGAATAATAGCATCACTACTACAGGTTAATGCTATGTAACTGCCTTGGTATTGACTCCAATCAAAGACTGCTATTTCATTTCTAAAATCTTTTTCACGAAGCACAAAACCTTCAAAAAGCCAATCTTTAATATCAAACAAAACACGATTTCCTTTCGGGTAATAATCCTCTAGGTCAATAGTTATAAGTTTACTGCTCGCTACGCGATTTATAATATCATCTTTCAAAATAAAGAACCCTCTTAGTCCCAATTTAATCGGGAAACTCAAACTGGGAATTTGAATGTTTTTAAATTATTTGTTACTTATTTAACTGTTAACTGGATATTAAAAAATGAATTAAAGCATTCCCAATTCCAACTTCGCTTCCTCACTCATTAAATCTTGAGTCCAAGGTGGGTCAAAAGTAATTTCTACTTCCGCATCTTTTACTTCGTTAAGCGATTTAACTTTTTCTTCAACTTCCAAAGGCAAGGTTTCTGCAACAGGACAGTTGGGTGTTGTTAATGTCATTAAGATTTTAACATCATAATCTTCGTTTACAAACACATCGTAGATTAATCCTAGTTCATAAATATCAACTGGTATTTCTGGATCATAAATCGTTTTAAGAACGTTTACTATTTTTTCGCCTAATTCGGCAGTATCTATGGTTTCACTCATTTTTTAAATGTTTAAACGTTTATTTGTTGACATGTTTAAATCAATAAACGCATCAACGATTAAACCTAGTTTAACTGTGTTTGGTATGCTATCGCATACATTTTTAATTGCTTCACCATACTTACTAAACCATTAGCTCGTGTTGGCGATAAATGCTCTTTTAAACCTATTTTATCTATAAAACCGGTATTAGCATCAATAATATCTTTTGGGTGTTGATTGGAAAATGTTCTAATTAAAATAGCGATAATCCCTTTAGTGATAATCGCATCACTATCTGCAGTAAATTCAATTTTATCATCTTTCATTTCTGCATGTACCCATACTTTGCTTTGGCATCCTTTTATAATGTTGCTTTCAGTTTTGTATTGGTCGTTAATTAGGGGAAGATCTTTCCCTAAATCAATCATATATTGGTAGCGTTCTTCCCAATCTTCAAACATTGAGAATTCGTCTATTATTTCTTTTTGAATGTCTTCAATACTCATAGATTCAATTTTATACAAAAATACAATAAGAAATGCTGCTATTCAATCTTTTCGATGATTGATAGGATTTCTTTAACTAAAGGCGCTATTTCCTCAGGAGGATTACTATGATCAAAAGGCGGGGACGTATACGTTTTTCCATTTGAATTGATTTTTAATCTTGCCATGGATGCACCATCAAAAAGAAAATCTTTACTTGGAGCTTTTAGCTTTGGCAAGCTTTCAAAATCCATATGTTTTACAGCAGCTCTTAAACTATCCCATTGTTTTTTATCAATGTTTTTCTTTGAAGCTGTTCCGCCACTTATGTATACTGAAGAAATAGATTTACTGTTTATTTTGATTTGTTTATAACGGCCTCTTGAAGTTGATGAATATTCAAAACTTACTGATCCTTGTTTTTCTTCCTTTATAGTGGTTAGTAATAGTTTTTTTTTATGATACAAAGAAAATCCATCTGTTGTAAATAGAATTATATTGGCTTTTCTGAAGATTTTGATAAGTTTGTTTTCAATCGTATTAGCCTCGTTTTGACAAAGCATTTTAGTTGACTTTAAATTATTAAAATATAGTGCGTTTTTTTTCAAAGTGTAAGAACCCAAAAAACGATTACAGCCAGAAAATCCAGAAACCTGTTTTGTGGTATTATTAAAATGGATATTGAGATTGAATAAAGCTACATCTTCACCGCTCAACGTGTTTATTTTATAAATACCGTGTAATGTTTTTAAATTTGATATATCGTTTTGTTGGTCAAGCAACATGTGGTAATCTGGTGATCCCCAGCAGGATCTAAGAATAACCATGCTTAAAATAAGTAACATGCCTTTCATTATTATATATATTGATTTATAAAAGAATGTACAAAAAGGGAGCCAAATTAGTTAAGACAACATCATTTTTGCTTTTTTGACACCTTCCACTAAAATATCAATCTCTGCTTTGGTATTATAAAATGCAAATGATGCACGAATGGTTCCTGGTATTTTATAAAAATCCATTATCGGTTGTGCACAATGGTGGCCTGTTCTTACTGCAATTCCTAATTTATCTAAAATGGTGCCAACATCGTAAGGATGGATGCCATCTAAATTAAAAGATATAACGGACGTTTTATGTTCGGAAATGCCGTAAATTTTTAAACCTTCAATTTCTAGGAGTTTTTTAGTTCCGTATTCTAAAAGGGCATTTTCTTGAGCTGAAATAGTATCGAAACCAATTTTATTCATGTAATCTATAGCTACTCCAAAGGCTATACCTCCACAAATATTTGGCGTTCCTGCTTCAAATTTATGTGGTAAATCGGCGTAAGTTGTTTTTTCAAAAGTGACTTCATCAATCATTTCGCCCCCACCTTGGTATGGTGGTAGTTTTTTAAGCCACGCTTCTTTACCATAAAGCATTCCAATGCCTGTTGGTCCACATATTTTATGTGCAGAAGTCACATAGAAATCCACATCTAAAGCTTGCATATCAGGTTTAAGATGTGGAGCCGATTGTGCACCATCTATTAAAATGGCAGCACCAACCTCGTGCGTTTTTTTAATAATATATTCAATAGGATTTATAGTTCCTAAAGCATTTGAAATATGATTCAGGAACACAAGTTTCGTGTTTTTTGAAAGTAGTTTATCGAATTCGGACATTATTAGCTCACCTTCCTCATTCATAGGAATGACCTTTAAAGTTGCTCCAGAGCGCTCGCATAGCATTTGCCAAGGCACGATATTACTGTGATGCTCTAAAGCTGAAACGATGATGTCGTCTCCTTTTTTTAAGAGTGATGAAAACCCATTAGCTACTAAGTTGATACTATGTGTTGTGCCGGAAGTAAAAATAATTTCGTGCGAATGTTTCGCGTTGAAATGTGATTGAATTTTATGTCGCGATGCTTCATATAAATCGGTTGCTTCTTGACTTAAAGTATGAACACCACGATGGATATTAGCATTATAATTAGAATAATAATCTACAATAACATCTATAACCTGCTGAGGTGTTTGAGAGGTTGCTGCATTATCAAAATATACTAAAGGTTTGCCATTTACTTTGCGAGAAAGAATGGGAAAGTCTTTTCTGATGTCGTTTATATGGAACATGGCGGATATGGTTAGCCCCGATAGAAGCGGCATCCTTTTTTGTTTTTTGTAAAAAAGATACAGCGGATAGCGGGAAATAGCTTCAAATAAAAATTTTAATTACTATTAATAAGATTCCCTGCTTTCAAGGGAATGCTAAAATATATTATAAGTCAAAACCTAAATTAACACCTAGTTTTTTAGCTATAATTTTAGTAATACGTTGTTTTATTTCTGGAATTTTAACCGAACTCAACACGTTATTACTAAAGGCGAACATTAATAATGCTTTGGCTTCTTTTTCTGGAATACCACGCGAACGCATATAAAACATAGCACTTTCATCTAATTGACCTATAGTACAACCATGCGAACATTTAACATCATCTGCAAAAATTTCTAATTGTGGTTTTGTGTTTATTGAGGCTTTATCACTTAGTAAAATATTATTATTGGCTTGAAATGCATTGGTTTTTTGTGCTTCTTTATTTACCACTACTTTACCATTAAAAACTCCTGTAGATCTATCGGAAAAAATACCTTTATAATCTTGGTGACTTTCACAATTTGGCTCTATATGGTGTACTAGAGTATTGTGGTCTACATGTTGTTTTTCGCCAATAATAGTAATGCCCTTTAGAGTAGAATCGATGCGCTCGCCTTCTTGATAAAAGTTTAAATTATTTCGTGTTAATTTCCCACCAAAAGAGAAGGTATGCACTGAGGCAAAACTTTCTCTACTTTGTTTGATGAAGGTATTATCAATTAAAGATGCGTTTTCGTTATCGTTTTGGATTTTATAATAATCCACAATAGCACGTTTGCTAGCGAAAATTTCGGTAACGCTATTGGTTAAAACAGAGTTGCTTGTTAAACTTTGGTGACGCTCCATGATTTGCACATGAGAATTTTCGCCAACAACAACTAAATTACGTGGCTGTAACATGGTTGCCGCTTCATTTCCTGTTGAAAAATGTAGAATTTGAATTGGTTTTTCTACAATTTTATTTTTTGGAATATGAATATAAGCACCTTCACATGAAAACGCTGTGTTTAAAGCCGATAAGCTGTTTTTTTCTGCGGCTTTATTGAAATAATTTTCAATAATCAATTGATATTTCGGTTTGTTTAAGGCAGAAGACATTAAACAAACATCAATACCATCATGTGTGGTTTGAGATAGGTGCGACGAATATTTACCATCGATAAAAATGATTTTATACGTATCTATATCGTGGATGAAATATTTTTTAACATCCTTATAATCTAAAGCGTTTTCTTGTTTTGGAAAAACACTGTAATCTTCTTTTAAAATACTATTTAAAGAGGTGTATTTCCAGGCCTCTTCTTTCTTTGAAGGAAATCCTTTTTCTTCAAATGTTTTAATAGCCTCAGACCTTACATCGTGTACATAACTATCTACATCAACATTATCTTCGAATGCTAAAAATGATGATACTAATTTATCTTTTAAATCCATGTGTTTCAGTTTTCAGCCGAAGTCGCGGTTTTTAGTAAAATTAAAACCGAGAAAATACTGTTTACTATTTTTAACTTTTTAGCGATCAGTTTTTAGTAGGCTATTGCAAACTGTGACTGATTACTGCAACTTTTATTATGCGTTCACTTCTTCTTTAATCCAGTCGTACCCTTTTTCTTCAAGTTGATGTGCTAGTTCTTTACCGCCTGATTTTACAATACGTCCATTGTATAATACATGGACAAAATCTGGAACAATATGATCTAATAAACGTTGGTAGTGCGTAATAACAACAACCGCATTATTATTACTTTTTAATTTATTAACACCATTTGCAACAATGCGAAGGGCATCGATGTCTAGTCCAGAATCAGTTTCATCAAGTATGGCCAGTTTTGGTTCCAACATGGCCATCTGAAAAATCTCATTACGCTTTTTCTCTCCTCCAGAAAATCCTTCATTTAAGGAACGTGATAAAAATTTCCTATCAATTTCAAGTAACTCCGCTTTTTCACGAATCATTTTTAGCATATCTTTAGCAGGCATATCTGCTAAGCCTTTTGCTTTACGCGTTTCGTTTATAGCTGTTTTTATAAAGTTTGTTACAGAAACCCCAGGGATTTCAATAGGATATTGGAATGATAGAAATACACCTTTGTGTGCGCGCTCTTCCGCCGCTAACTCCTCAATATCTTCGCCTTCAAAAATAATATTACCTTCGGTAACTTCATATTCTTCTTTTCCAGCAATAACAGATGCCAGTGTGCTTTTTCCAGAACCATTAGGCCCCATAATAGCGTGAACTTCACCTGGTTTTACTTCAAGATTTATACCTCTTAAGATACCTTTGTCATCAATACTTGCGTGTAAATTATTTATTTTTAACATACTTTAATTTTGAAAATCCAAATATCAAATCCGAAACTCTAAATGATTGTTTCTGTTTGTTTTTTTGAATTTAGATTTTATTATTTGTGATTTAATTTTGGTTAGTTTCCTAATTTTATAACGTCATTATCTTCTCTTGAAGTTGGTTTAACAGTTAGTATTTCAACAATTTCAACTTTATTTTCCCAAAGAATTTTGTCGTCTTTTTGATTTGTTATTTTCCCTCTTACTTCAACTTGAACCATATCTGTAGGTTCTGTTTTATATTGTTTAGCTTCTTTATTTAACGCTTCTAATTTATCTGTAATTAAAACGCCATAAATTTCTGAATGCGTTTGTAAAACAGCTGCGCCATCAAAATAAACAAATTCGCCTTTTAAAAGTGTTAATCCATCACTTTGCTTTGCTGTTCTTTCTTCAGAATCTACAGAGATTATTTCTGTGTTTTCAGATTTCGTATCGTTTTTACAGCTTGTTAAAGCTGTAAGTACTAGTGTGATAAGAATTATTTTTTTCATTTCAACATTTTACGAATACCTACAAGTTTTTTAAAAGCTTGCAGGAGGCTTTTAGCCCACACTTCCTTCTAAACTTATTTCTAATAATTTTTGAGCTTCAACAGCAAACTCCATAGGCAGTTTGTTTAAAACCTCTTTACTAAAACCGTTTACAATTAACGCAATGGCTTTTTCAGTATCTATACCACGTTGGTTACAATAAAAAATTTGGTCTTCACCGATTTTACTCGTTGTAGCCTCATGTTCTATTATAGCTGTTTTGTTTTTTGCCTCAATATAAGGGAAGGTATGCGCGCCGCAAGCGTTACCCATTAATAAGCTATCACATTGTGAAAAATTACGTGCGTTTTCTGCCCTTGCGTTTATTTGAACTAAGCCACGGTAACTGTTTTGAGACTTTCCTGCGGAAATTCCTTTTGAAATAATAGTTGATTTAGTGTTCTTACCTAAGTGAATCATTTTAGTTCCCGTATCGGCCTGCTGATAGTTATTAGTTACTGCGATTGAGTAAAACTCACCTACGGCGTTATCGCCTTTTAAAATACAAGAAGGATATTTCCAAGTTACAGCAGAACCTGTTTCTACTTGTGTCCAAGAAATTTTTGCGTTTTTCTCGCACAACCCACGCTTGGTAACAAAGTTGAAAACACCACCTTTGCCTTCTGCATTTCCGGGGTACCAGTTTTGCACGGTTGAATATTTTATTTCGGCATCATCCATAGCAATTAATTCTACAACAGCGGCGTGTAATTGATTTTCATCGCGGCTAGGTGCTGTACAACCTTCCAGATAACTTACATAACTACCTTCATCAGCAATGACTAAGGTTCTTTCAAATTGACCTGTACCTGCTTGGTTGATTCTAAAATATGTTGATAATTCCATTGGGCAACGTACGCCTTTTGGGATGTAACAGAAACTTCCATCACTAAATACAGCAGAATTTAAAGCGGCATAAAAATTATCTTTTTGAGGCACCACAGTTCCCAAATATTTCTTTACAAGCTCCGGATGCTCTTTTATAGCTTCAGAAATACTCATAAAAATAATACCCTTTTCACCCAATGTCTTTTTGAACGTTGTTGCTACAGAGACTGAATCAACAACCACATCCATAGCTACATTAGCTAGTTTTTTTTGTTCATCAATAGAGATGCCTAATTTAGCAAATGTTGCTAAAAGCTCAGGGTCTACCTCATCTAAACTATCATATTTAGGTTTGCTGTTTGGAGCAGAGTAATAGGAAATACCTTGAAAATCAGGTTTTTCATAATGCACGTTTGCCCATTCTGGTTCAACCATTTCTTTCCAAACCTTAAACGCTTCCAATCGCCATTCCGTCATCCATTCTGGTTCTTCTTTTCTTTTGGAAATAGCACGAACAATATCTTCGTTCAAACCATTTGGGAACGTGTCAGACTCAATATCTGTATAAAACCCGTATTCGTATTCTTTGGTTTTTAATTCTTCGCGTAAATCATCCTCGGTATACTTCGACATATTGCTTTCTTGTTTTATAATGAAAATGATTCGCCACAACCACAAGTGCGGTTAGCATTAGGATTGTTAAATACAAACCCTGTTCCGTTCAAACCACCTGAATATTCTAATGTTGTTCCAATGAGGTACAAAAAACTTTTTTTGTCAACAATAATTTTTATGTCATTATCTTCAAAAACTTTATCGCCTTCTTTTTGTTCTTTGTCAAAATTCAAATCGTAAGACAACCCAGAACAACCGCCACTTTTTACACCCACACGAACATAATCGATAGCTGCATTGTAACCATCATCAGCCATAAGTTCAATCACTTTATTTTTAGCTGTTTCAGAGACTTTTATCATATTATTAATATTTAAATTTAGTTTTGGCTCAATAATTAATTAAGACAGTTTCTAAATAGAGCACAAATATACAATATAAGTCCCTCAAAATCGAACAACCTAACATTATATTAGCATATAGTTTAATAGCTTTTAATTATTGATTTTAAGTTGAATTAATTATTTGGGCGTTACCACAAGGGTCGGGCTTTACGTTGCAAGTCCTCGCACCTCCTAAGGTCGGGCTTTGGGCTTTCCGCTACAATCCCTAACGCAAAAAGAACATTCTAGTATTTGTATTATTTAATATTATTTTTAGAAAAGAAAGTATCTCGTTGTTCTAAAACGACCTTATCTCCAATTAATTTAACATTACCAGTAAATTTTATGTCTATGCAAGAAGCTCCAACCTTGAATTTATATTCTCCAGGTTCTATAATCCATTTACTGTTTTCGTAATGTGCCAATTGTTGAGGAGAAACGGTTATAGATATATTTTTGCTTTCCCCTTTTTTCAAAAAGACTTTCGAGAAGCCTTTTAATTCAATAGGTTCAAGATGCATATTCGATTCTGGAGGACTCACATATAATTGTGTTATTTCTGTACCAGCCGTAGCACCTGTGTTTGTTATTTTAAAAGCGATTTCTATGCCATCATCTGTGGTTTTTACTTGTTTTGGACTTTTAAAACCTGAATAATCAAACTTGGTATAGCTCAAACCATAACCAAAAGGATACATGGGCATATCATTTTCTTTATAACCTTGGCTATAAACAATAGGTGCTTGCTCGTTTGTTCTTGGGTATGTAAGGGTTAATTTAGCTGATGGGTTTACTTTTCCTGTAATGATATCAGTCAAGGCATTTCCGCCTTCTTCACCAGGGAACCAAGCTTGAATAATGGCGGCGCATTTAGGTTCAATTTCAGTAATAATCTGGGGGCGCCCACCAAAAATAACTAAAACAACAGGCTTGCCTGTAGCTATTAGTTTTTGTACAAAAGCATCTTGTTCTCCGGGTAAATGAATGTCTTCACGGTCTCTGTTTTCACCAACCAAGTACAAATGCTCGCCCATAGCTGCTATAATAACATCGCTTTCTATAGCATTTTGTAATGCTCTTTTTGTATTTGGTTCAGGAAAATCTTTAACACCGATGTATGCAAATTTTTTGATTCGCTCATCTCCAATTTTTTCATCCGGTTGCTCATTGTTAGAGAGCTTTGTCCAATCACAGCCACGCTCATAAGTTAATGCTATATTTTTATTAAGATTCGTTTTTAAACCTTCTAATAAAGTTATCAATTTTGGGTTATCACTATCAATAGGGATACTTCTAAAAAAAGTAGCTAAAGATTGATAAGTATAATCGCCCAATAAAGATTGTACAGCAGCAGCATTAGGGCCAACCAAAGCAATTTTTTTTACATCTTTTTTTAAGGGAAGAATCCCGTTATTTTTTAAAACCACGATAGATTCACATGCCGATTGGTATGCCATATTTCGATTTTCCTTAGGGTCTAAATTAAGGTTTGTTTCAATCTCAGGGCGTTCGTAATCCAATAATCCCAATCTGTCTTTTGCTATTAAAACTCTTTTTACAGCTTGGTCGATATCTTCAATAGCGATATTACCTTTTTCTAATTCGTCTTTTAAATAGGGGAAACTCATGCCAAAAGGCAACTCCACATCAAGCCCTGCTTTGATGCTTTTCACACCCGCATCAGGTTCTGTTTTGGTATACTTATATCGAGAAAAAACTTGTTTTACCGACCAAAAATCGGATATTACAACACCATCAAAACCTAATTCGTTTCGTAAAATATCTGTTAGTAATTCTTTATTGGCAGAACAAGGTATGCCTTTAATGGTATGGTAGCCAGCCATAGCATTCTCTGCTTTGCCCAATCGTACGCCTACCTCATGGGGCAATAGCGTTTCTTCGTAAAATTCTTTTTCGTTAAATAAACCGTTGTCTCCGTAGCCAGCAAAATGCTTGATTGTAGTCGCTACACCATTTTTTAAATCGTCTGTTTGCATCCCATTAATAAAGGCTAAGCCCATTCGTGCAGTTAAATAGGGTTCCTCGCCAAAACTTTCCTCGATACGTCCCCAGTGCGAATTTCTGCAAATATCCAACATAGGTGAAAGTACATGGGTTGCACCTATATTTCTCATTAATTTAGATGTGTTAGCGGTATTGCTTTCAAGTAATTCTGGATTCCAAGTACAGCCCATTCCAATTTGTTGAGGTAATGTTGTGGCGCCTTTACTTGAAAAGCCACTTATAGCTTCTTCAGATAAAATAGCGGGTATACCACTTTTAGTTTCATTGACTAAATAATCCTGCAAATCTGCTATAGCAGTTTTAAGTTCTGTTGGAGTTGTTTTTAAGGAGCTCGCAAATTGTGCAAGATATCCAATACCATTTGGAATTTTTTTTCGGCAAGAGTCTAGAGAAAGTTTTTTGTCATTCATTAAATCTTTTAGCCAAGTGCCTTGTAATTGAGCGATTTTTTCTTCCAAAGGCATATTTTTTAATTTTTCTGCAACTTTGTTTTCTTGAGGAGATTTAGTAGATGTTTTTTCTTGGCAATTAAATAATAAGAGAAAATAACTTATAAAAAATAGGTATTTCATGTTTCAGGAATCTGTTTAAAAAAACCACTTGTCTTAATGTTTTCAAATTGCTAAAAAGTTAAGATGAGTGTATTCGAAATAATTTGAATAAATATAGTTTTTAGAAACTATTTAAACAACTTTTCTTTCAAAGTATAAAATATCAGTCACTACTTCTAAAATCTAAATCAAATATGTTGTGACTATATGATTATAAAGAATATCGCCATGGGGTTAATCAAGCTATAAAATATCTTAATAATTTTGATGATCCTTCTGTACATTTAGTTTAAACCCCCTAAATAGTCAGGAAGCGAAATGAATTAAATGTCCGTTTGTTTGATCTTATTGAATAATTTTTTTTACAGAATTTTAAAAACTATAGTAGAATTATAAGGCTCCTATATGAAATTAAGGGTTTAAAAGGCAATTTTAACATTCCACTTTATCATGTACCTTAACGTGTTTGCCTTTGTTCCAAAGTGTTAGGATATCTGTAGCGACATGTGCACCGCTTCCGGAAGCAATTGCAAATTGGCTACGCCAACCTGCTAAAGTTCCAGCAACATATAAATTTTCTGCAATTAAATGATCGGTATTTTCTAACCAAATCCGGTCTTTTTCAATAGCTGCTCTTGGATGTGCCCCCATATACTTTTCTAAACCTTTAATGGTTATTAAATTACTATAGCCAACAGTGATAACAACAATTTTAGATTTGCGTGTGTTTTTATTCGTTCTAATTTCAAAATGAGAATCAATTTTTGAAATTTCTAAAACCTTTTCGTTTTCAATTTGATTTACATGTGGATATAAATGTGAAAGTTGTGCCTTACCACTTTCTAAAATAGAAGCCCCAGTAGTTCCAGGGGGTAATCCTAAAACATTATTGAATAGTGCATTTTGTAAGTGCGATGTTTTTTGATGCGAAAAAATACCAATTGTTTTGTTCGCCGCAAAAGCTCTTGGTTTGGCAGAGCCTAAAACCAGAGCACAAGACATACCTGCTGCACCGCTACCAATAATTAAAGCATCATACATGTTATTTGCGTTCTTTAAATTTTTGTTCTATACGTTTTGAAGTTCTTAAAATAGACATCATTACTATAACACAGAGTGATGCGACTATAGTAATTATTGCAATTATACTTTGTCCCTGAAAAGGCGCATTAAAGTTAACTTGAGTTAAATTAAAAATGATTAGTCCAAAAGCGATTACACTAAGTAATATGGTGAATATTTTCATAACTTTTTATTTTTAATATACTTTATATTTTTTAAAGTGGCATTGTAAAACAAGCCTAAATAACATCAAAAAGAGCTTTTATATTATGTGCAAATAACTTTACGGCTATAGCCAACAAAACAACACCGAATACTTTACGGATAATATCAATACCGTTTGCGCCTAAAAAACGCTCAATCCTTGCAGATGTTTTAAGGACTATATAAATAATAACAACATTCATTAAAACAGCAACAATAATATTTTCTATTCTAAATTCAGCTCTTAAAGATAATAAAGTGGTTAAACTTCCTGGACCAGCTATAAGCGGAAATGCCAATGGGAAAATAGCCGTTGTAAGTGGTGCACTCTCATTTTGTTTATAAAGAGTAATCCCTAAAATCATCTCCAAAGCAATAAAAAACAGAATAAAAGCACCTGCAACGGCAAATGAATTTACATCAATACCAATAAGGTTTAAAATACTTTTTCCTAAAAACAGAAATACAATTAAAATAATACCAGCAATTATAGATGCTTTTTCACTTTGTATATGTCCTACTTTTTTTCTTAAGTCAATTACAATAGGGATATTACCAACAATATCAATTACAGCAAATAATACCATAAATGCTGTAAATATTTCTTTAAAATTAAATGGCATAACTTTATTTTTTCTATTTAAATAATAACTTTTTTGTGTCGTGTTTTTAAATTTTTTTATTATTGTTAATATCAGAAATTATTGAATTCTGAAATTTTCGGCAAAAGTAGTATATTATCTTTATTTAATTCTTCTAAAGTTTAACTATTTTTACTTACTGAAAGAAAATTATTTTATGTTTCAAATAGGAAAAACTATAGTCTCGGAAGCTGTTATAGAAAAAGATTTTATGTGTAATCTATCAGCATGTAAAGGCGCATGTTGTATTGATGGCGACGCGGGAGCGCCTCTTGAAGCTGATGAAGCAGAGATTTTGAAAACCATTTACCCAAAAATAAAACCATTTTTACGACCAGAGGGTGTCGCTACTATAAAATCTCAAGGTGCTTTTATTATAACAGAAGATGGTGAATTGGAAACCCCATTAATAAACGGCGCCGATTGTGCTTATGTAATTTTCGATGAAAAAAAAGTTGCTTTATGTGGTATTGAGGAAGCGTATAATCAAGGCGAGATATCTTGGAAAAAACCTGTTTCTTGCCATCTATATCCGATTCGTGTTCAGGATTATAGTGCGTTTTCAGCAGTAAATTATCATAAATGGGACATTTGTGATGATGCTTGCGTTCTAGGTAAAGAATTACAAGTGCCTGTTTACAAGTTTGTTAAAGAGGCACTTATACGTAAATTTGGGGAAGATTGGTATGCAGAATTGGAGAAGGTAGCTTCCGAAACGTAGTATTTTTTATTTAAATACTTTTAAATTATTTCAATTTTTAGTGGCTTACTCTATTTTACTTTTTTAAAAGTAGATTCCAAAAATAAGTATAACTATTTGTTATAGAATTAAGGTGCATTGGCTTTTAAGTTTAAAAAACGGGAATTTTCAAAATAACTTTTGTGCCTATGACTTTCTCATTTTTATCAAGTAAATCTTCAAATTCCAAAACATAGTCGTTTTTGTAATCTTTCACAAAATGAGTTAGCCTTTCATTGGTTAAATTGATGCCTACAGAAGTTCTATTATATATTTTTTTTTGCTGTATTAATGCAGATTTCGTTCTTCCAATACCGTTATCTTCTATATTTATTTCAATGTGTGTGTTTCCTACTTTTAAAATATTAATTCTTATTTTCTTATTTTCTTTTTTTAATGACAAACCATGCCAAATAGCATTTTCTACAAAAGGTTGTAAAATTAACGATGGCATTTTTATGGTGTCTAAATTTAGGTTTTTATCCACAGTAAATAATGTATTTATACTATTATTAAAGCGGATATTTTCAATATCTATATACAGTTTTATTGTTTCTATTTCTTCAAAAAGTGTAATTTCTTTTTCTCGTGTTACAGCTAAAATTTTACGTATTAGTTTTGAGAATTTATTTAAGTAGTATACCGCATTTTCTTTTTTATTATCAATAATATAAAGCTTTATTGAATTTAATGAGTTGAATATAAAATGAGGATTCATTTGACTTTGTAACGATGTTATTTTTAATTCTGCTAACTCTTTATCGTACTTTGCTTTTAATTTTTCTAATTTTTCATTTGCAGCTTCTTCACTTAAAACAAGTAGGTTTTGTTCAAGTTGTTTCTGTATTTTATTTTTTAATTTTTCGTTTTCCTTTAATTGCTTTATCAGTTTCTCTTGAGAATTGTTTTTCAATTCTAAAATATTTTTTTGTTTTTGTCCTAAACCTAATGAGAAGATTATATTTTCTATAATAACACCTATATAAAAAATACTTGTAGTGGTTCTAGTTCCCGAAAAAATATTTAAACTAAAAAGATACTCAGCTGTAAAAGAAGATACATAAAGAACAAATGAGCCAACAATAATATACTTTTTTAGTGGCATTTGAATTTTGAAAAGTGAGTAATATGCAATCAAACCAAATATGTATAAACTTGGGATAATAACGTTTTCAACGTTCAATATAATATTAAAATTACCTGTAATTAAATAAGCAGCAACTGTTACCGTAATAGCGATAAATAACAAAAAAACAACTCCAAAAATAAAGAAATACCATGTTTTAGAATATTTTTTTAAATTTAAAAAAGTGAAACCAAATATAAAATAAAATGTATTATAGGTCCACACAATAGGTAAGTGAAAATTGGATAATGTAATTTTATAGGCCTCTATTAATTGTGAATCGGGTGCAATAAGAACAAATTTGGTTTGATTTAAAAAAATTAAAAATGTGTAAATACTATAAAATAAATAGGCTTTGTCTCTATTCTTAAGATATAACAATAAATGATATACAGAAAGAACGAATAAAATACCTAAAATAAATGTTGTAAAACCATTTTCGTGTGGATGTGCTAATAACTTTTTTAAGGAATCAAGCATATCTTTTAGTTACATAAATAATCTAGTAATTCATTTTTTTTAAGTCGAGCAACAGGGATTGTTGCATTGTTTTCTAATACTAAATAATGACCGTCACTTTTTATAAACTCTTTAATACATTTTACATTAACCAAATAGGATTTATGAACTCTGAAAAAATTTTCACTTTGGATCAGTAATTCAACTTCTTTAAGCTTTTTTGATAAGACTTCTTTTTTCTGTTCTTTAAAATATATTTCGGTATAATTACCATTAGATTTACAATACATAATATCTTCGCTATTAACAAATACTGTTTTTCCAGAAAAAGCTAATGGCACTTTCTTTTTTGTTTTTTCGGGAACTAAGCTCTTTAATATTTTATCTAAATCTAATCCTAAAATATTCTTATCCTTATTGTTTTTTATTTTGGCGACAGATGCCAACAAATCATCTGTATCGATTGGTTTTAATAAATAATCTATCGCATTGGCTTTAAAAGCTCTAATCGCATAGTTATCGAAAGCTGTTGTGAAAATTAAATCAAAATTTTTATACTTCAAATTATCTAATAATTGAAATCCGTCCATTTCTGGCATTTCAATATCTAAAAATATACAATCTGGTTTTAAGTAATTAATAGCAGAAATAGCCTCAACAGGATTTGTGAAACTATCTATAATTTCAATATCCTTGCAAAATTTCTCCACTTCCCATTTTAAGCTTCTAATAGCATTCAATTCATCATCTACAATTATTGCTTTTATCATTATGCTATTAATTAGGTGCCTAAAAGTAGGTTATATTTTAAATGTTTTCAACACAATTGTATAATCGCCCTCTTTGGATTTACGAACTGTATGGATTACTGTATAATCAGTGATTTTAAGAACTTTAGCACTGTTTTATCAAAGGTACATTAAAATTCACCCTTTATAAAAAAAATTACACAAGTTATATGTTTATAATAGAAAACACTCTTTAAAGCTCTTATTTTTAACATATTGAATAGTTATTCTGTTATTTTTTTAATAACGATAAGAGTGAAGTAATTTAAGTATAAGTAATTATGAAAATAATAAAACCAATAGTAATAACCTTTTTAGTATTTGCTAGTCAACTTTCTTACGGACAATTTTTAAAAAAACTTAAAAAACAAGCTGAAAGGGCAGTTGAAGAAGTGGTTTTAAGAAAAACAGCTGACAAAGCTGCTCAAATGGCTGAAAAAGGTATGGACAAAATTTTTAATATTGATTTGGCTGGACCACGAATAGACCCAAAAACATTACCCAAAAGTTATGATTTTGAGTGGAAATACACGTTGCAAATGACGCATAAAAAGGGCAACATGAATATGACTTACTATTTAAAACCTAATGCAAAATATTTTGGCTCGCAACCCGAACTTGAACAAAACCAAATGACCAATGGTATGTTTATGATTTTTGATGAGGGTCTGGATATCATGGTTATACTTATGGAAAATGAGGATGTAAAAAGTGGGTATGCGCTTAAAAACCCAACGGACAACATCGAAAACAGGTCTGAAGAAGACGATGTTCCATCAATGGAAGATTACACCTTTAAGGAACTGGGCACAAAAACCATTTTAGGTTATAAATGTCAAGGGTTTCAAATGGAAAATGAGGAGTTAAAAATGACTATGTATGTGGCCTTGGATGCTCCTGTAAGTTTCAACCAAGTGTATGGCGGACACGTGAAAACCAAACCAAAAGGGTTTAATCCAAAATGGATGGAAAAATCTGAAAACACTATTGTAATGGAAATGGATATGGTTAGCAAGAAAAAGAAAAAATTCAGTGCTAAAATGACGTGCATAGCGCTAAAAAAAGCACCAAAAACAATAACCCTCTCAGACTATGAATTTATAGATGGCGAGGCTATTAAACCAGAAAATTAAAATTTTAAAACAACCAATAAATAAAAAAATTATGACACATTTAAAATTAAAAACAAAACGCGTAAATACTTATACAAACAACAGTTTAAAACGACTATGTGTAACCTGTTGTATAGCGGTAGTCATTTTAACAAGTTGTGGTGGTAGTGATGATGGGCTAGGGCAGTCAGATTGTACAAATGCACTATGGGTAAAATCGATACAGACCGAACTTAATGCATGGACTACTGCAGCTCAAACTAACGTTTCAGATCCTTCACCTGAAAATTGTCAAAAATATAAAAGTACGGGCCAGGATTATATTAATGCGCTAGATAGGATAAAAGATTGCGTACCTAATCAAAGTTTAGCCGATTTTGAAGACTCTTTAGAGGAAGCTAGAACAGAAATTAATAACATTCCGTGTTAATTAAGTCTTAATTATTTCAAGCTATTCAAGTATCTAAATATGAATTAAATCCATGATTATGAAAAAAACAACCATAACCATTTTTTTGCTCTTACTTATTTCTACAGCCTGTAAAAAAGAAAATAACGTTTTAAATAAAGCCAAACAAGGTCTTGGGAATGTAAACGAACTCATTAAAGGCGCTGAAAATTTGCAAGATAACATCAAAAAACTTTCTGAAACAATAGCTGTTACCAAAGCAGAATTAAAAGCTTGGATGCCAGAGCAATTAGATGACTTAAAACGGAGTTCTTTTCAAATTAGTAAAGACATGGGTACAATTTGTAAACTTGTTTTTAAAGACGATAACAAAAAAAGCATAAACATTAATATTGTTGATGGCGCAGGAAATGGTGCACCAATGATTTCCATGTATAGCATGATGCAAAACATGGATATGGATAAAGAAAATGATACAGGATATGAACGTACACAAAAAATGGGAGACCAAAAGGTGTATGTAAAGTATCAAAAATCGGGTAACTACGAAAGCTCGAAACTACAATGCACCATTAACGGAAGATTTGGAATAGAAGCAAATGCTAAAAAAAATGACTCCAGATGAATTGTGGAAGTACATTGAAAAACTAGAAATACAAAAATTAATAAATTAGAAAATCATGAAAACACATTTATATATAAGTAAATATAAATTACAATTAAAAATGGTAATGTTATGCATGACGTTTTTAATGCTCGGTAATACAATTGAAGCACAATGGATTCAGGTAGGTCAGGATATTTTTAATGATAGCCCATCTTTTCAAGCAGTAAGTATAAATGCAGATGGATCAGTATTAGCAATTGGTGTTCCTCAAAATAGAATTAACAATTTCAATGGTTATGTTAGAATTTATAGAAAAACTAATGATACATGGGTACAAATAGGCCAAGATCTAGTAGGTGAAGCTTTAGGAGATGCTTTTGGGCAGTATGTAAGTTTAAATTCCGATGGCACAATCGTAGCAATAGGAGCGCCAGGAAACGATGGGAATTATTTTGGTACTGGCCATGTTCGTGTGTTTCAAAATATAAATGATGTTTGGACGAAGCTAGGAAGTGATATTGAAGGAGGCAAAGGGCAAAAAACTGTTGATGGAACACAACTAGGAGATTATACTGGCGTTGTTAGCCTAAGTAATGATGGGTCTGTTTTAGCTGTAGGCGCACAACTTAGTAGTGATAATGGCATAAATGCGGGTAAAATAGATATTTATGAGTATAGTGGTAATTCTTGGGTTCGAAAAGGAAATACTATTCTAGGAGAAGCTGAAGGAGATTTGTTTGGTACAGCCGTTAGCATAAATAATGATGGTACTATTGTTGCTGCAGGCGGACATTATAATAGTGGAAGTGGCGTAAGAGGAGATCGAATGGGCCATGTTAGAATTTTTGAATATAATGGTTCAAATTGGGTAAAAGTAGGTCAAAATATTGATGGAGAATTTGGTGAAACTTCGGGTAATAGTGTGAGTTTAAATGATAATGGTAATGTTGTAGCTATAGGAGCAATAAATTCTAAACGTGCACGTGTGTATAGAAATATTAATAATATTTGGACCCAAATAGGAGAAGATATTATACAATATTCAAAAAATGGAGCTGTTCGTGTCAGCTTAAATTCTGATGGTAAATATCTTGTTGTTGGCACACCTAGAGCTATTTCTAATCGAGGTTCTGCAAGACTTTATAAAAACATTAACGATTCCTGGGTACAGGTTAACGATCAAATATTAGGAGGCCAAACTGCTGACTATTTTGGCAGTGCAGTTGATATAAATGCGGACGGCTCATATATAGCACTAGGAGGCATAGGGAAAATGCCAAATGGAGTAGATTCAGATGTGGTTAAAGTGTATCAAAATGGTTTACAACTTAGTGTAAATCAATCTTCAATGTTTACTGTTTCTCCATACCCAAACCCAGTAATAAATAATTTTCATGTAAATTTTCAACAAGATGGCGATTATTCTTTTTCAATTTACGACGTTTCAGGAAAAAAAATATTTCATCAGCAAAAGGTAGAATTAAATAATACGCTTAATTTTTCTAAATATACCTCTGGAATTTATATACTAAGGATTAAAGATAATTCAACGTACAAAATTCAATATGTTAAAATCATAAGGGCTTAATTAGGTTTTTTAAAAACTTATTAACTGTCATTTATATCTGATAAGAGTTTAGAATTACAGTAAATTTTCAACAGTAAATCATCATGAATAACAAATTTGTGATGATTTTTGTGTTTTAGGAAAAGAGCTTCAAATTTATATAGATAAATTTGCAAAGGAAGTGTCATACATAAATTTAATGAAGATTGGTATGCAGAATAAGAAAAGGTTGTAGAAACTTTTTAACACTTCAAATTTTATTTGAAAAACACTATAAAAAACCATATAAACAAAGGGTTTATGCTGTTAAAGACTAACTTTTTTTCATGAACATTTTTATTTTTATTTTTTCATAAACTATTGTTTTACAGGTTTTTATGTGTTATTTTTTTTGTAAGCTTCTCAGCTTCTAGGTTTTTATTCTTTGTTAAAAACTTGTTGAAAAGGTTTCCATATTTTTAAAAAACGTATCAATCATTTTACAATCTTTGTATTCTAGAATTGAGGAATTTTTCGTTAAAATATATTAAAAATCCATTTAGTTATGTCTCAGGCATTTGGACGCTCCCTATTTAATATCATAATGTTTGGGGAGCGGTAAAGAGCAAAATATTATAATTTAATTTAACGAATACGTTTAGAAACACCAACAGCATTCTATTAATTAATCCTTTAAATTAAAACCTTTATGGAAATAACCCAAATTATAAAAAGAGATTATGAAACAAGTCCTTTTGTTTTAAATAAAATCTCTAATGCCATTGAAAAGGCAATGCTTTCCGTTGGAAACGGTTCTAAGGCAGATGCAAATTCAATTTCTGTAAATGTTTTACAAATATTATTAGAAAGAAAAGCTAAAGACCATAAATATTTACCAACTGTAGAGGAGGTGCAGGATCTTGTTGAGGAAACATTGATGGTAAGTTCTTTTCCGGGTGTTGCCAAAGCTTATATTTTATATAGAGATGAGCAAGCCAGAAGTAGAAAAACCAATATTTTTGAAAAACGAATTAATTTAAAACCTTACGAATATCCTGCGCTTAACGACTATGTAGATGCTATTAGACATTCGTATTGGATTCATTCTGAATTTAATTTCACTAGTGATATTCAGGATTTTAAAACGAGATTAACTATTGTAGAGCAAAATGCTATTAAAAATACTATGCTTGCTATTTCTCAAATTGAGGTGGCTGTAAAATCGTTTTGGGGCGAAATTTACAGTAAAATGCCAAAACCAGAAATAGGGTCTGTTGGAGCAACTTTTGCGGAAAGTGAGGTACGCCATCACGATGCTTATTCACATTTATTGGAAATTTTAGGCCTCAATAATGAGTTTAAAAATCTTAAAAAGAAGCCAGTAATAATGAGGCGAGTTCATTATTTAGAAACGGCTCTAAAAAATGCTAAAAGTGAGGATAATAAAGAGTATGCAGAATCTATATTGTTGTTTTCTCTTTTTATCGAACATGTATCTTTATTTTCCCAGTTTTTAATAATTATGGCTTTCAACAAACATAAAAATATGCTTAAAGGCGTGTCCAATGTTGTTGAAGCGACATCAAAAGAAGAGCAGATTCATGGCGATTTCGGAATTGATATTATTAAAATAATAAAGAATGAAAACCCAACATGGTTTGGGGAGGAGCACAGCGCTATTGTGCGCGAGTTATGTAAGGAAGCATTTGTTTCTGAAAGTAAACTTGTCGACTGGATTTTTGAAGCTGGCGAATTGGAGTTTTTACCTAAGGATGTAATTAATGAGTTTATAAAAAACAGATTTAATAACTCTTTAGAGAGTATCGGTATTGAAAAAGTATTCGATGTAAACGAGACATTATTAGAACAGACCGAATGGTTTGACGATGAAATAATAGGAACAAAACATGGAGATTTCTTCGTGAAGCGTTCTGTAAATTACAGCAAAAGAACAAAAAGTATAACTAGCGATGACCTATTTTAAACCATGAGCGACAACCTGAACTTAAAAATTGACCAAAACGTAAATTTAGAAACAAAACAAACTTCTAATCACGATGAATTAATAAAAGCCAGAAAAGAAGCGATAAAAGAAGCTAAGACCACTGCAGAGCCAGAAATAAAATGGTTAACAGAGCATAGTCGTCAATTTTTAGCGTCTGGTTATCTTACGGAAGGTACCAATCCAGAAGAACGCATTAGGGAAATTGCTGAAAATGCAGAGTCTATTTTGAAAATCGATGGTTTTGCAGATAAGTTTTATGGCTATATGGCAGAAGGCTACTATTCATTAGCATCTCCTGTATGGTCTAATTTTGGTAAGAAGCGTGGCTTACCAATTAGTTGTTTCGGTTCACACATTTCTGATGATATGGGCGATATCCTCTATACACAGTCTGAAGTAGGGATGATGTCCAAATTAGGAGGAGGTACTTCTGGTTACTTCGGTAAGTTGCGCCATAGAGGTGCGCCAGTAAAAAACAATGGAAAATCTTCTGGTGCTGTTCATATTATGCAGTTATTTGAAAAAATGGTAGATGTTGTAAGTCAGGGTTCTGTTCGACGAGGGCGTTTTTCTCCATATTTACCAATTGATCATCAAGATATTCATGAGTTTTTAGAAATAGGAACAGAAGGCAATCCAATACAAGAGTTAACACATGGTGTAACTGTTGGGAATGAATGGATGGAAGATATGATTGCTGGTGATACTGATAAACGCGCTATTTGGGCAAAAGTTTTACAACGTAGAGGCGAAATAGGTTATCCTTACATTTTCTTTAAGGACAATGCTAATAATGCGGCTCCAGACGTTTATAAAGATAAGAATCACGAAATTTATGCTAGTAATCTGTGTTCTGAAATTATGCTACCTACAAACGAGAAATGGTCTTTTGTATGTGTATTATCTTCAATAAATTTATTGCATTATGATAAATGGAAAGATACGGATGCCGTTGAAACCATGGTATATTTCTTAGATGCTGTTCTAGAAGAGTTTATTACTAAATTGGAAGCTTACAGAGATTCTTCAGATCGTGATGATAAACAAACGTTTATGTTTATGGAAAAAGCCTATACGTTTGCAAAAGAAAATAGAGCTTTAGGATTAGGCGCTTTAGGCTGGCACTCATTATTACAATCTAAAATGTTAGGCTTTGATAGTCAGGAAGCCTTTAATTTAAATAGTGAAATATTTAAAACTATTGAAGAGAAATCAAATAAGGCATCTGTTGAGTTAGCAAAATTATTTGGTGAGCCGGAAGTTTTAAAAGGCTATGGAAGACGTAATACGACTTTAAATGCCGTAGCACCAACAACATCTTCGGCTTTTATTTTAGGTCAAGTTTCACAAGGTATTGAACCTATTTGGTCCAATAGTTATGTAAAGGATATTGCGAAAATAAAAACAACTATTAAAAACCCATATTTATTAGCGCTTTTAGAAGAGAAGGGATTAAATACACCTGAAATTTGGAGAAGTATTCGTGATTATGATGGTTCTGTTCAGCATTTACAAGGGCTTACAGATCAAGAGAAAGAGGTTTTCAAAACCTATTCTGAAATCGATCAAATGACAATCATTTATCAAGCAGCTAACAGACAAAATCATATTGACCAAGCGCAATCTTTAAATATTATGGTGCATCCAGATATGCCTGTTAAAGACATTAATAAAATTTATGTTACAGCTTGGAAACTAGGGGTGAAATCATTGTATTACCAACATAGTATGAATGCAGCACAGAAATTCAAACAAAAAAAAGAATGTGCTAGCTGTGAAGGCTAGGATTACTTAATTCACTAACATAGTATAGTTATTCGGTTGCTTGATAGAGCATCCTAAATAAAAAAAGCACCTTTATAATGGTGCTTTTTTTTTGCTAAATAAGATTTTTTAAGCCTAATCTAATACGCTATTTCCTGCAAACTTATCATTACCTTCAGACATCAAAGCAAAAAAATTATCAATATTTGGAAGAATAATAATTCTAGTTCTTTTGTTTTTTGATCTGTTTTCTGTTGTTTCATTTTCTGCAATGGGTTGGTAACTGCTTCTACCAACTGCAATTAATTTATTTGGAGCTACATTGTTTTTCTTGTAATTCACTTGTAATTTCTCGATTTTATTTTTGTAGTGCCAAAAATTTCTTATTTGATATACAGGAAACGGTAAGTTTTGAAACTACTAATATAACATTTTGGGATTTCTATTAATTAAGTTAAAAGTGAATGTATACATGTTCGGTAAAAAGAATAGGTGTAAAAAAAACACCTCAGAAGAGGTGCTTTTATAGTTATGGTATGATTTAAATTTTATTCCTCTTCTGAAGTAGTAATTTTTGCTGGTTTTACAGAAGCATCATGAGCATTATGATATTCTTGTAAAAGATTCATAGTTGCTGTTAGTAAATCTTTTGTTTCCAATAAAACACTAAAATAAAGAGTAGTGTTTTTAGGGCTGGATTCTTCGGTACGCGTTCGTTCTACCTGTTTTTGGATTTTATCGGTAAGTAGATTAAAAACATCTTGTTTTCTTCCTAAAACCAAGCCAATCTCTTGAAACGAACCTGAATTAAACGCTTTTTTAGTATCGCCAAACAATGTTTCCAAAATACTGTCAACCTCTTTTAATTCTTTAATTTGAGTAAATTTCAACTTTTTATGATTGTTGTTCACATGTTTGAAACTCACATTAGAAATATATTCTAAAGACTGTGCAACGTCTTGTAGATGACTTAATATGTTAATATAAAAGCTACTGGCAGTCACACTAGGTTCTTCAAGGTTTTTAATAAAGTAAAAAATATTATCTCTTAGTTCTTCAATCTCTTGAGAGAGTTTCTCAATATTTTTTTTATTCTTTTTAAGAAGCTTTAAATTATGTGTAGCTAAACCATTAATGGCTCCACTATATATTTTATTGCCACGCTTAACAACGTTTGCGATATTACTAGCACTTTCAACAATAACACCTTGTGTAGAACTACTTTCAGCTTTTTCTAAACTATCTTCTTCTTTTAATTCCTTGGCTTGTTTTCTATGGTTCAAAAAGTTTCTAAGAAGAAGTATAATAGTAAAAGTTAGCAATGCAGTTAAGGCATATCCTCTACCATAGTATAAAATTAGTGCCATAATTGCTGCGGCTACAAAGGCGCTTAATGCAGTAAAGAACCAACCACCAACAACGTTTAATACACCAGCTACCCTGTAAACGGCACTTTCACTACCCCAAGCCCTATCTGCTAGAGAGGTTCCCATGGCTACCATAAATGTAACATAGGTTGTAGATAATGGAAGTTTCATTGATGTTGCTATCGATATTAGTACACTAGCAACCATTAGATTTACAGCTGCTCTTACTAAATCAAAAGCGGGTAAGTCTTCAGATTTTATAGCAGCAGATATTGTAGGTTTTTGAAATTGTTTTTCAATATTTTTTTTAGTAGAATTAGGAAGTAAATTATTAAATCCTTCAGATGCTAACATAGTCATTCTTACAATACTTCGTGACAAATAATTAGGTTCAAAACGCTCTTTTACGGCATCTTGTCTGGATAAATCTACTGATGTTTTTACAACTGCTTTTGCCTTACTAGAAAACCATAGTGTTAATACCATGATTAAGCCAGCAATAAGCAATAGGTATGGTTGTGTTTTTACGGGTTGGCTTAGGGCTGCCATTGGAAAATCTTTTGGTAAAATATTGCTCAAAGACCAAGCCTCATAAGAGTTAAATGCCGCAATAGGCACGCCAATAAAATTTACCAAATCATTACCAGCAAATGCTACTGCTAGAGCAAAAGTACCTACAACAATTATAATTTTATAAATATTTGTTTTAAAAAATGAAATAAGTAATATGGAGATAAGTGTAAAAATAACAAAACCAATAGTTAGTAATATTGTTGGGTTAGTAGAGATTAAGCTTTTTATACTATCATCCATAAACGATGCGTTTTTAATGCCTTTAATAAGTATAAAATACATTATTGATGTAACAGCAAACCCACTGAAAATAGCTCCAAATATTTTGGGCTTGTTATTAAAATTAAACGATAGCAATAGTCTTGAAAAAAACTGAATAATAGCCCCAATGGAAAAAGCTACGGCTACCGATAATAAAATACCTAGAATGATTTCAATAGCTTTTTCATTATTAATATAGTTTCCTAAATCTAGAAGCGATTCATTATTGTCTGCAAATATCTTTAAAATAGCAATAGCAACTGAAGCGCCTAAAAGCTCAAAAACAATTGAGACTGTAGTAGATGTTGGCAGTCCAAGCGTATTAAAAAAGTCAAGTAATAATATATCCGTAACCATGACTGCCATAAAAATAATCATGATTTCATCAAACATGAATTCACCTGGATTAAAAATACCCTTACGAGCTACTTCCATCATACCGCTAGAGGTCATTGCTCCAACTGCAACACCTAAACTAGCTATAATCATTATGGTCTTAAAAGAAACCGCCTTAGAGCCTATTGCAGAGTTAAGAAAGTTAACGGCATCGTTACTAACGCCAACGACTAAATCGGCAACTGCTAAAAAAGCTAACGCCACAAGCATGTAAGTATAAATGTTATCCATCTAAAAAATATTGAAAGCAAATGTCGAATTTTTAAATGAACCCTATGTTATGCAAATGTTATTTTCTTTTCAAATTGAATTGAAAACTTAAAAGCATGCTTATTTACCTTACTTTAGTTAATATTACTATATTTTAAAAAAAATAAAAATTTAAAATGTTGATAATAAGCAATTTACAAACACAATGTTAATTTAATGTTATGTAAATGTTGCGTGAATGTAAAATTTTTATATATTTGTAAAAGAATTATTAATTTAAAAACCCCCATACTAATGAAAAATATTTTAATTATTGCTATAGCGTTATTTACATCAATAACTTTTGCTCAAAAAGAAAGAACATTAACTTTAAATAAAGATACTAATTTAATTGAAGTTGTTTATTTCCATAATAATGGAGAAATTAGTCAAACTGGAACTTATACTACAGATGGAAAATTGGAAGGAGAATGGTTGAGTTTTGATGAAAAAGGAACTAAACTTGTAACCGCCTATTATAATAACGGTAAGAAAGTTGGAAAATGGATTTATGTTATTGAAGGTAAATTAAAAGAAGTAGATTATACAAATAATGTAGCTTCTCTTTAAATATTAAAAGTGTTTAAATTATAAAATAAAAAAAAGCATCCTGATAAGGATGCTTTTTTTATGTAAATACTTTAATTAAATTATTTTTTTACAACAAAGCCCTGGTTAGCCCAAGCGAATGCAGATAAATCAGCGCCAACACCAGCTTTAGCATTCACAGTATTGTCAGAAGGAACAGTAATACCATCAGTAATTAAAGATACAATTCCAGTAATTGCACCACCAACTTTATCGTCTCCTACGTTCCCTTGTGCAGAAGCACTAGAGATTGTTAAAGTACCATCTCCTTTGTCATCTTTAGTATCAATTCTGTTTCCGAAACTAGCACCGCCATAAGCAGCAAATAAAATATTGGTAATAGTAGCTTGTGTACCTCTTCTAATTTCAGCACCTGCTTTAAGTGCTACATCTGGGTTAAGGTTCAAAATAGTTACATTTTTCAATGTAGGTGTAGATATTGGTGCAGCAGTAGGGTCTGAACCATTGCTATCTCCCTCGATACCTCTTGGATCATCAGTTGCAGCATCAAAACCATCATTACGAACGCCAAATGCATTTGTAATTGTACCTGTATAGCCTTCAGTCCAATCGAACATATCATCTGCAATATTAGCACAGTAAACATTTGTTACGTTTACAGTACCTCCAAAAAATTCGATACCATCGTCATTACCATCGCTAACTACTATGTTGTTTACAATAGTGCTACTACCCACAGCAAAGAAAGAGATGCCATTAAATTCTTGCTCGCCATTAATTTTGGCACCAGTATATTCTGCAATTATGTAGCTTAATTCTCCTGAGCTATCAGTATCATTAGTGCCTCCGTAAAGTAATCCTGCAACTTCCGATTGTACATCTGTACCTTTGTTGCTTTTTGCTTTACCTGCAATTACAATACCTCCCCAATCTCCAGCTCTAGGTGAGCTAGCATCTGATGTAAATTTAATTGGGTTTGCAGCGGTTCCTTTTGCGATTAATTTAGCACCTCTTTCTACAGCTAAAAAAACATCTGTTCTTCCACTTTTTGCTTTAATAACTGTACCTTCTTCTATAGTTAAGGTCGCACCTTCTTTTACAGTAAAAGAACCTGTTAAGGTATATTCAACAGAAGCTAATAATGTAGCATCTTTAGTGATATCACCGTTTAGTTCGTTTCCTGTTATTGGACCTCCATCTTTTCCTGGGTCAATGGATCTGTTGTCATCATCAGATGAACATGAGAAAATTGAAACTACAGTTGCAATTACTAATAAATGTTTAAATGTTTTCATTTTGTTTTTTTGAGTTTTAAAATATACTACAAATTAACCCCAGTACTTTAAATTAAGCTTTACGTTAATATTAGTATAAGGTTAAGAATTTTGGCTAATGTTAAATTAATGTTTGTAAAGTTGTATAATTAGCTCTAAAGTATTTGATAGTGAGGAGGTGTTTAGAATTTCAATTTAAATAACAGTATTATTTGTAATATATTAGAGATTGAAACTCATTTTTTTTTAATCACATCATAAACTAAAAGTTTAATTTCTTTTATAAAAACTTGTGTGAACAAAAATTAAATTTGTTTTAGGAACAAATGAAAAGCCATCCAATACTATCAAAATTATTGGATGGCTTTAAAATAGTTATGGCGATTGTTTTATAAGCTATAGCTTATACCTGCCGAAATAGAAGTTCCTCTTTTGTAAGAGTTCATAGTAAGTTTTTCTGGAACATCACGGTATCTATCAAAACTTGGGTTCAGTAAGTTTTTAGCATTAAATTTCACGCTTAAATTTTTGTTGAATTTATGGCTAAAAACAAAGTCTAATAAAGGGACTCCTTTTTCAATAATATTTTCTTGGAAGTTTGTTCCGATACTAAATACTTTATCACTTTGATAATTGAAAACAACAGTGGCAATAGTTTCTTTGTCATCAATATTAAAATTGTAAGACAGATCCGCATTTATAGTGAGTGGAGCCGCGCCTTCTAGTTGTGAGCTACTCCCAGTATAGTTAAATAGGGTATTTGATGTGTTGAACTCCAACTCGGTACTCATAAGCGTCGCATTACCGCCTATAGATAGTATCTGTGTACTTTCATTATCATCATTCTCAAGCGAAATTACATCCAATCGGCCTTCTATTTCCACACCAAATACAGTAGCATCGCCAGAGTTGTCAAATGTAAAATCTCTTTCTATAGCTGAATTTCTTTCTAAGCGATTTATTGAATTTTCAATTAGTTTTCCAAAAAACCCTACTGATATTAATTCACTTTTGTTAGGGAAAAGTTCAAACTTAATTTCTCCATTGTAATTATCAGATGGTAATAATGAAGGGTTTCCGCTTTCTTGATAATTAATGCCCTCATAGGTAAAAGGGGCAATTTCCTTAAATTGCGGATAAGTATATGATTTGCTCCCCGATAATCTCAAATTTATTTTTTCTGTAAGTTGATATTTTATGTTTAAAGTTGGTAAAATATACTGTTTGTCCAATGCAATTTGGCTATTATTTGAAAATCCTGGAAAACTGATATTGGTGTCCCATGCTACATCCATTTTAATATCTTCTGCTCTCACACCAATATTAGCAGTTAGCTTGTCGCTAATATTATAAACGGCATCTACATAGGCTGCGTGTATTGTCCTTTCTGCATCATAAAGTTGTGGCAAATACGTTTCAGCATCATCACTATTTCGACCTCTAGAAGTTTCAATTCCAAAAACATCATTATCCAAACCACTCTGGTTGAATGTTGCATCAAGATTGTTTACATCAACAAATGTGTTTCTCGGGTTAGAGAAGTTGTGGTCAAAATAGATACCATCAAATTTTCTATCTGCTACACTTCCATTATATCCAAGCGTTACTTTCCCTTTATTTTCATAACGGTCGCCCAAATATTTAACAACACTTAAATTTCCCGCAACACTATTTTCAAATAAGTTGCCATAAAATCTACTGTTATCCCGCACGGCGTTTTGTGAAATTCTTGTTGTATTGGTATCATTATTGATTATGAACGTATTTTTACGTCTGTCTGGTTCATCGTTATATATGGCATTGTAACTTACGGCAGCATTGACATCTATGGTTTCCCCAAATTTATGCTGAGACATTAACTGGTTAACAAAAAGTCTGTTTTGAATTTCGGTTTGCAGCAATACATTAACCTGTCTGTTATCTTCTGCGTCCCTCCCAATATCATTTGTTGTTCCAATAAAATCTTGGATTTTTTGAGAATTAGAATGAACAAACAAATGGTTGAAACTAAGCCTGTGGTTGTTATTTATTTTATAAACTACATTACCCATTAATAATTTTGAAGCTGTGTAGTCAAAAGTTTCCGTAGCAAATATGGAACCTACGTTAAGAGTCCCACTATCGTTAATATCCACAATAGCATCAGACTGACCATCTCTATACGAATAATCGTTATTAAAAGACCCAACCAAAAACAAACTGATATTACTTACATCTGATAAGATGAATTTCTTGCCAAAATTAAGCGATACCCCTAAATTAGGATTTGCCTTTCCTTGATTTGGTGTATAGCTATTATCAAAACTATAGATATCTAAATTTCTAATATCATGCTGCGTATTGGTATTCATACCAACCCAATTTGCACCGTCAATTTCTTTAAAATCATTAAATGTAGTTTGGGTATTAACGCCCGAAGACACACTGAACTTAAATAAGAGGTTTGATGTGGTTTCCTTACTTACAATATCAACATTTGCCCCAGCAACGTCTGATGACATATAGGAAGAAAACGCTTTGCCTATTCCCACACTCTCGATAATGTCGGCACGAAATAGTGATAAGTCTATATTTTTATTTCTTGGATCGTTTGAGGGTAATGGGAGCCCATTGAGCGTAGTATTATTGTAACGATCACCTAGACCACGTACATAGATTTTACTTGATCCCTCTTGTTTATTTACACCTGTAACTTTTAAAGTGGCAGCGCCAGCATCCGAAACTGCTTTTTTACTTAGTTCTTGGGCACCGATGGCAGTTTTAATTTCAACCGCTTTTTTCTGTTCTAACAATAGGGCCGTTTCACTTTCTCTTCTAGTGGTTGTAGTAATCACGATTTCATCAAGTGATGCTGCACTAGCACCCATTGGCACATTTACCTCAGTTACCTTTCCAGAAACCACGGTTACAGGAATTTTTTGAGTTTCATAACCAACAAAACTAAATACTAATGTATAGTTGCCAATTTCTAAATCACTAAATCCGTATATACCGTCAAAATCTGATGTAGTTCCTTGGGTTGTTCCTTTTATAAGGACGTTAGCAAAAGCTAAGGGTTCATTATTATACTCCTTATCGGTTAGTTTTCCAACTATCGAACCAGATTGAGCGTAGGTAAACGCTGTTATAAATAATACAAATAATACTGAAATTTTTTTCATTATTTAGTCCAAATTTTATGGCGCAAAGAAACTAAGACCATCTTAATTTATAATTAATATAAGATTAAAGAACTGTGATAAAAGCGTTAGGTTAGTGTTAACTATAACAGAAGTATTTTAAATATTGGTTACATTTAGTTAACATTGAGAATTATTTTTTTTCACTAGCTAAAAAAATAATCAAACTAAAAGGGGCAGTTTATTATTTGAAATAGTCTTATCTAAAAGACATAAAAAAAAATTAGCTTTCAATTATAAATTGAAAACTTATTTTAAAATATGCATATTGCTAACTAAACAATAAACTAAACAATAAACTAAACTAACTAATTCTAATTGCTTGTAGTAGAAGCCCTGTTTTCAACACTAGCCATTGCTGAAACTAAATCTTCCAAAGATATCGAACTAGGTTCTAGTACTAATTTTATTTGCGTTGCGTTTGACGCTACTTTTATTTTTGATTCTTTAGTTTCGTAACCTGTAAAGCTACTTACCAAAGTATATTCGCCATCATTTAAGTTTTCAAACTTAAAAAAACCTTTTTCGTCTGATAAAACTTCAGCACCAGTTTCCTTAATAGAAACTTTAGCAAACATTAAAGGTTCGTTATTAGATTCAAAATCTAATACATTACCGTTAACTGAGCCATTACTCTGTGCATAAGACAATGTAGAGATAAAAAAGATGGCTACGTATATAATATTTCTCATGTTATTCTTAATTCTGATGCAAAAATATGCTCAGAGACCATAATTATGTGTTACCAAATCATTAAACAACTATGATTAAAATGTTACCTTAATGTTAAATGATTTAAGAAGATAATTTTTACTGAATTTATTATCTTGCCGTAACTTAAAATACGACTATGAACTGGGAGCAACTTCTATCCTTAAAACGCTTTGGTGACACCAATAAACGCATCCGTAAAGAACAAGACGAAACCCGCTTAGGTTTTGAAGTCGATTATGATCGTGTCATATTTTCATCAGAATTTAGAAGTCTTCAAGATAAAACACAAGTCATTCCATTATCGGAAACCGATTTTGTGCATACCAGATTAACACACAGTTTAGAAGTTAGTGTTGTTGGCAGGTCTTTGGGTAGGCGAGTAGGTCAAAAATTATTAGAAAAACATCCGCATTTACAAAGCTCACTGGGCTATCAAGCCAACGATTTTGGAGCCATAGTCGCCGCCGCAGCCTTAGCGCATGATATTGGAAATCCACCCTTCGGGCATTCCGGAGAAAAAGCCATAGGCGAGTTTTTTAAAACTGGAAAAGGCAAAACGTTTAAAAATCAACTTACCGATAAAGAATACCAAGACTTATGCGATTTTGAAGGAAACGCCAATGGATTTAAAATTCTAACTGAAAGTAGAGCAGGGCGCCAAGGCGGTATAAGATTAAGTTACGCTACTCTAGGCGCATTCATGAAATACCCAAAAGAATCGCTTCCTAAAAAACCAACAAACCATATAGCCGATAAAAAATACGGTTTTTTCCAATCGGAAAAAGTGGCCTTTCAAGAAGTAGCAAACGAGTTGGGATTGCTAAAACGTAGTGATACAGATATGAGTTTCACGCGCCATCCGCTAGCCTATTTAGTAGAAGCCGCAGACGATATTTGCTACACCATTATCGATTTTGAAGATGGCATAAATTTGGGCTTAATTCAAGAGGAATTTGCCTTGGAGTATCTATCAAAAATAATCAGAAACACCATTAAACCTGAAAATTATTACGCGCTTTCCACCAAAGAAGATCGCGTAGGCTATTTGCGGGCACTTGCCATAGGCACGTTAATAAACGAGGCAGTCGATATTTTTATGCAGCACGAAAACGCTATTTTGAAAGGCGATTTTAACTGCGCCCTGCTCGATAAAAGTAAATACGATGCCCAGATAAAAGATATTATAAAAATTAGTGTTGAAAAAATATACCAGTCCACCGAGGTAGTCGATAAGGAAATTGCAGGCTATGGCGTTATAAATACGCTTTTAAATACCTATACAAAAGCCGTAAACAATAACTTTAACAACACGGCATCCAATTACGATATGCTTATTTTAAAAGGCTTGCCAAAAATCATAGAAACCCAAAACGCTAGCCTATATAACCGTTTATCTAGCGTATGTTATTACGTGTCGCTACTGTCAGATAGTAAGGCGATATTGGATTATAAAAAGATAAAGGGGATTAGTTTTTAGAATATATATTTGGGCGTTACCACAGGGGTCGGGCTTTACGTTACAAGTCCTCGCTCCCAAAAGGTCGCTGTGGGCTTTTCACTGCAATCCCTAACGCACGTATCAGCTAGGGTAGGCGTTTGGCATTTACAGTTAATTTTTAATTGCTAATTTTTTTGTAGTGCTCTATTTTAAATACATAATGACATGGGTTTTATCACTATTTTTCAATAAAAGTTAAATCTAATATTACAAAAATTTTTCAATGGTATTATCTTAATAATTAGAAAAAAGCCTAAACGCTATTGTTATCATTTATTTTATTGTTTTCTAATATGTATAATTAATTTAAAACTAACCTTCTGTTTATAATAAACTTATACCTTGTCAGAAACAAAATTTATTGGATTTAGACCCTTTAAGGTAAAAGACGGTGGCAGAAATAAATTGTATCAAATAAATTTTTAAGTAACATAGTCAGGCTTTATAAGGTTAAATGTAACTCTTGATTAGAGTTGTTAATCCCTCAACGTTCAACCCTATGGATTTTTGCAATGCATTAACACCACCATGTTCAATAAATACATCAGGAATACCTAAAACTTTTAAAGTGTTTTTATAATCATGTACAGCAGCAAATTCTAATACAGCACTTCCAAAACCACCTTTTGCAGCGTTATCTTCAATCGTAATAACAATATCATAAGTTTTAAAAATACTATGAAGCAGGTTTTCATCCAAAGGTTTTACAAAACGCATATCGTAATGCGAAACATTTAAACCCTTGATAGCTTCAGTAGCATTTTGCGCCATAGTGCCAATACTTAAAACGGCAAGTTTTTTTCCTTTTTTAAGGGTAACAGCTTTGCCAATCTCAATCTTAGAAAAGGGTTGTTTCCAATCTATAGTAACGCCGCGTCCTCTTGGGTAACGTATAGCAATGGGTTGCTCTAATCTTAATTGTGCGGTGTACATAATGTTGCGAAGTTCTACTTCGTTTCTAGGTGCAAAAATGATAAGGTTTGGGATGCAGCGCAAATAACTTAAATCGAAAACCCCGTGATGCGTAGCACCATCTTCTCCAACCAAACCGGCACGGTCTAAACAAAAAATCACAGGTAGGTTTTGCAATGCTACATCATGTATAATCTGGTCGTAAGCGCGTTGTAAAAATGTGGAATAGATATTACAAAAAGGTATTAAGCCTTGTGTTGCCATACCTGCTGCCATAGTTACAGCATGTTGTTCTGCAATGCCAACATCAAAAGCACGATTTGGAATTTCTGTCATCATGTATTTTAATGAACTTCCTGTTGGCATGGCGGGTGTAATCCCCACAATATTTTTATTTTGTTTTGCTAGTTCAACAATCGTATAACCAAAAACATCTTGGTACTTTGGGGGCATTACAGTATTTGATTTAACGGCCAAATCTCCAGTTTTAGCATCAAATTTACCAGGTGCATGGTATTTCACTTGGTCGGTTTCAGCTTGTTTTAAGCCTTTGCCTTTAGTGGTTATAATATGTAAAAATTTTGGGCCTTTTACCGTTTTTAGACGTTCTAATTCTGATATGACTTCGGTTAAATCATGCCCGTCAATAGGGCCAGAGTAATCAAAATTCAAGGCTTCAAAAATATTGTCTTGTTTTTGAGTGCCTTTTTTTACGTTGGTTAAGTATTGCTTTAATGCCCCAACACTTGGGTCAATACCAATAGCATTATCATTTAAAATTACGAGTAAGTTTGCATCTGTAACACCAGCATGATTTAACCCTTCAAAGGCCATGCCGCTTGCTATGGATGCATCGCCAATCACCGCAATATGTTGTTTGTCTTCACCTTTTAATTGTGAAGCAATTGCCATGCCTAAAGCTGCCGATATGGAGGTGGAAGAATGCCCAACACCAAAGGTATCATAATTACTTTCTTTACGTTTTGGAAAACCGCTTAATCCACCCAATTGTCGGTTAGTATGGAAGTTTTTGCGACGTCCTGTTAGGATTTTATGTCCGTAGGCTTGATGGCCAACATCCCAAACGAGTTGGTCTGTTGGGGTATTAAAAACGTAATGTAATGCAATGGTTAATTCCACAACACCCAGGCTGGCACCCAAATGACCTTCTTTGGTGGCGACGATATTAATGATGAATTCCCGTAGCTCTCGAGCTAGTTGTGGAAGCTCTTTTTTCTTTAAAAGACGCAGTTCTATGGGGGTATTTATATATTGTAACAGACTTTTTTGCACAAAGCAAAAGTACAAGAATGAATTTGTATTTTTGCTATCATGATACAACCTTTTGATGATACCTATTTTATGAAGAAGGCCTTGCAAGAAGCTGAAGCTGCTTTTGAACAAGGCGAAATTCCTGTGGGTGCGGTTATTGTTATTGATAATAGAATTATTGCACGCGGACACAATCTAACCGAAACCTTAACAGACGTTACAGCACATGCAGAAATGCAAGCGATAACTGCTGCGGCTAATTTTTTAGGTGGCAAGTATCTTCAAAAATGTACGTTGTATGTTACGTTGGAGCCTTGCCAAATGTGTGCTGGTGCTTTATATTGGAGTCAGATTTCCAAAATAGTTTATGGCGCTAGGGATACGGAGCGTGGTTGTATTACTTTAGGAACGAAATTGCATCCCAAAACCATTATTTCTGGTGGTGTTTTGGAAGATGAAGCTTCGGCTTTATTAAAACGTTTTTTTATTGAGAAACGGAATTTGAATTAATAAGTGTGTTTTTGCACCTTCCTTAATCTCTCCATTATAGAAGTGAAACAACGATATTAAAAGAGTCAATAATAAAATTATAACGGAAACATAAGAACATAAGTTTCCCTTCTAATAAGAGGGGACTAAGGGGTGTGTCCTTCATCAAAATTAAAAACGAAACAACCTAACTGTGCATTAACCTGTGTTAGGGATTGTAGTGGAAAGCCCACAGCGACTTTTTGTGAGTGCGGACTTGAAACGGAAAGCCCGACCTATATCCTGAATTTAATTCGGGATATAGGTAACGCCCAAAAATTAATACTTGTTACGCTTTTGGTTCTCACGCATTTTGTCCAAATTTTCTTTGTTAATCATGTAGTCGTTTATGTTTTTGTCTTTCCAGCGGTAGTATGAAAATAACGGGAATACTACAAAAAATAGCCCGACAACACCAAAACCAATTAGTTTTTGGGAATATGAAACATTAAGTATAAACCCTAAAATAATACTAGTTATGCTCGTTATAAATGTTATGAGTATGATGTATTTCATCTTTGCGATTATGTAAAATTTATTAATTGCTGTCTGTAAGCTGTAAGTAGTTTCGATCTTGAAATATAGCCGTAATATTTTCCGTCCTTAATTACGGGTAAATTCCAAGCACCGCTAGATTTGAATTTATCCATGATGATGTTCATGTTATCTTCATTATAATTTATAATGCCCGCATCGGCATGCATGATGCTTGCGACTTCTACCTTTTCATAAAGGTCAGTGTCGAACATCATATGTCTTATATCATCTAAACGAATCACGCCTAAAAATTCATGATTATCATTAACTACGGGGAAGTGATTCCTGGAGGATTTTGCAACGGCATTTTTTAGAATATCGCCCAGTTTCATTTCGGGTTTTAGGATGATGAAATTAGTTTCTATAACTTTATCGATATCCAACACCATGAGGACGTTTTTATCCTTATCGTGTGTCATAAGTTCGCCACGCTGCGCCAGTTTTAAAGTGTAAATAGAGTGCGATACATAGTATTTTGTGATAGCAAATGAAATGGTAGATACTATCATTAAAGGTAGGAAAAGTTCGTAGCCACCCGTTATTTCTGCAATAAGGAAAATAGCGGTAAGTGGTGCGTGCAGTACTCCTGCCATTAAGCCCGTCATGCCAATAAGCGTAAAATTAGATTCTGAAACATTAAAACCTAAACCTATATTATTAATGATTTTTGCAAAAGTATTACCTAGTGCGCTTCCCATAACCAAAGTTGGAATAAACACACCACCAACACCTCCTGCGCCAAAGGTTGTGGTCATAGCAATGGCTTTGAATATACCAATACCTAATAGGAGCCCTATAACAATCCAAATGTTTGACAGGTCCAAATCAAATGGTGTATTGCCAATAGCCGCTAGGTGGTCTCCTTTTAAAAGGTTGTTCATAAGTCCGTATCCCTCTCCATACAATGGTGGAATAAAATACAGCATAGTGCCAATAGCTAGACCACCAATAAGGAGGCGTAACGCTCTGCTTTCAAATTGCTTAAAAAAATTGGTTATTTTAAAAAAGACTTTTGAAAAGTAAACAGATGCCAATCCTGTAGCTATAGCCAACAAAATATAAAACGGAATATCATTGACTTGAAATTTATCAGTAAGTTCAAAACGTAATAATACATCGCTACCAAGAAACAGGTAGGAGGTAACCACTGCTGAAACAGATGCCAATAATAATGGAACCAATGAGGTAAAGGCAATATCCAGACTGAAAATTTCAATGGCAAATACAATAGCTGCAATAGGTGCTTTAAACATGGATGCCATGGCTCCGGCAGCTGCGCAACCTATTAAAAGCATACGTGTTTTGGTATTCATTTTAAACAATCGGGCAGCATTTGACCCTAATGCTGAACCCACACTTACCGCAGGGCCTTGTAATCCAACCGAACCTCCAAAACCAGCGGTTAATGGTGCGGTTACCAAAGCTGCATAAATATTATATTTTGGAATGATACCTTCTAATTTTGAAATGGCATAGAGTGTTGATGAAATACCATGACCAATGTGTTTTTTTAACCAGATTTGTTTGATTACATAAACCAAAAACAAACCTATAATAGGAAAAATAAAATAGAGGGAGTTTTGATAATTATTAAAAAATTCAAGTTCAAATAACAAACGAATGTAATGTGTTAAGTTTTTTAAGACTACGGTTCCCATACCGGATAAAAAACCAACAAGGATACTTAAAGCATATACAAACTGACGTTCTGAAATATATTTATACTTCCAAGTTATTAATTGACGTAACAGTTTTTTAGTGGTAAATGGCATGTATAAAACTAACAAAAAATCCTGCAACGGGCAGGATTTTAATGGGTTATGATTTTAAATTAAGTTTTAAACTTAATTCTGTTAATTGTTCGTCATCAATTGGGGCAGGTGCATCAATCATTACATCACGACCCGAATTGTTTTTTGGGAATGCAATAAAATCACGTATGGTTTCTTGCCCGCCTAAGATAGCAACCAATCTATCCAATCCAAAGGCTAGTCCGCCGTGTGGTGGTGCGCCATATTCAAAAGCATCCATTAAAAAACCGAATTGTGCTTTCGCTTCTTCTTCTGAAAAGCCTAAATGTTTTAGCATTATGGCTTGTGTTGTTTTATCGTGAATTCTTATGGAGCCACCCCCAATTTCATTTCCGTTCAGCACCAAATCATAAGCATTGGCTTTAACATCGCCCGGATTTGTTTTTAAAAGTTCCAACTGTCCTGGTTTTGGAGAAGTAAAAGGATGGTGCATGGCATGGTAATGTCCTGTTTCCTCATCTAATTCTAACAATGGGAAATCAATGACCCAAAGGGGCGCGAATACTTTTGGATCTCTTAATCTTAAACGGGTTGCCAATTCCATACGTAAGGCACTTAATTGTGCACGTACTTTATTTTGAGCTCCAGAAAGCACACAAACTAAATCACCAGCTTTTGCACCAGTAATTTCTGCCCATTTTGCCAAATCGTCTTGATTGTAAAATTTATCTACGGAAGATTTAAAGCTTCCATCATCATTACATCTAGAATAAATCATACCTAAAGCACCAACTTGCGGACGCTTTACCCAATCAATTAATTTATCGATGTCTTTTCTGGTATAACTGTTTCCACCAGGTACTGCAATACCAACGACCAATTCAGCAGTATTAAAAACACCAAAATCTTTATGTTGGGTTACAGCGTTCAATTCGCCAAACTGCATTCCAAAACGAATATCTGGTTTATCGTTTCCGTAGAGACGCATCGCATCGTCATAAAGCAGTCGCGGAAATTTTTCAACTTCAACACCGTTTACTTCTTTTAATAAATGCCGTGTTAAACCTTCAAAAGCATTTAATATGTCTTCTTGCTCGATAAACGCCATTTCACAATCTATCTGTGTAAATTCAGGTTGTCTGTCAGCACGTAAATCTTCATCTCTAAAACATTTTACAATCTGGAAGTATTTATCCATACCGCCAACCATAAGCAATTGCTTAAAGGTTTGCGGGGATTGTGGTAAGGCATAAAATTGCCCTGCGTTCATTCTTGAAGGTACGACAAAATCACGAGCACCTTCAGGAGTTGATTTGATTAAATATGGTGTTTCAACTTCAATAAATCCCTCTTTTGATAAATAATTACGAACTTCTTGAGTGACTTTATGCCTAAAAATCAAACTATTTTTAACGGGATTACGACGAATATCTAAATAACGGTATTTCATTCTGATATCCTCGCCGCCATCAGTATGGTCCTCGATAGTAAAAGGCGGTAATAACGCTTCATTTAAAATTGTTAATTCTGAAACTAAAATCTCAATATCTCCTGTTGGTATTTTTGAGTTTTTTGAAGCCCGTTCAATAACCATCCCCTTGACTTGAATAACAAACTCACGCCCTAAGTTTTGGGCTTGTTCTATAAGTACTCTTGAGGTGCGTTCTTCATCAAAAACCAATTGTGTAATGCCGTAACGGTCACGTAAATCTACCCAAACAATAAATCCTTTATCACGTGATTTTTGTACCCAACCTGCTAGGGTAACTTCTGTATTTATATTTGTAGCGGTTAACTCGCCACAATTATGACTTCTGTACATGTTGTAATTTTTGATTCCGCAAATTTAATGAAATACAAGTGAGTATTAATTTTTAAAATTGTTTTTTTAATAATGAATATTGGATATGCTTATTGAAAATTCTTAAATTTTCAGGACTAATTTTTGTTAAAATTGTATGCAAGCATAATATTTTTTGATTGGTCTTAATTTTCAATCGATAATATGCATATATTAGCTATAACTAACTTAAAATAAAACATATATGATTAAAATTTTAAATTTGAAAGTATTGATGATTCTAATGTTTTTAGGGTTATCAGGAACAGCATTGACACAAGAGGTTTCAGGGATTGTTAAAGACGACTCTGGTCCATTGCCAGGTGTTTCCGTTGTGGTAAAAGGAACGACGACCGGAACAACCACAGACTTTGATGGGAAATTTAGCTTAGATGTTAATCAAGGCGCTACACTCGTATTTTCTTATGTTGGATATGATACACAAGAAAAAACCGTTTCTGGTCGTAACATGACTATTTTGTTAAAATCTGGAGTTGCACTGGATCAAGTAGTGCTAATTGGCTCTAGAAACCCAAGTAGAACAATCGTAGATTCAGCAGTACCGGTTGATGTAATCGATATATCTGAAATAACTTCAGCAGGACCACAGGTAAATTTAAATCAGATTTTAAATTTTGTAGCGCCTTCGTTTACATCGAATACACAAACTATTTCTGATGGTACAGATCATATTGATCCAGCATCACTAAGAGGTTTAGGCCCTGATCAAGTATTGGTTTTAATAAATGGAAAACGAAGGCACAACTCGTCTTTAGTAAATGTTAATGGTACGTTTGGTAGAGGTAGTGTCGGTACCGATTTAAATGCCATTCCTTCAGGGGCTATAAAACGATTAGAAGTATTACGTGATGGTGCTGCGGCACAATACGGATCGGATGCTATTGCTGGGGTTATAAACATAGTTTTGAATGAAAATACAAACGAACTTACTTTAAATATGACAACAGGCGCAAATTTCTCTGAAAATGCCAATGGTCAAACAGGAGGTGTTGATGGAGAAACTGTAAATATAAGCGTAAATTATGGTTTAAACCTTGGTGATAATGGCGGTTACATTAATTTTACTGGTGATTTTGATTATAGAGAAGATTACAATAGAATGAAAGCCTGGGAGGGTGATGTGTTTAATCTTTATAATACGGTAGAAAGATTTGCAAATAACGATGGTTATAATTTGACAAACCTGTTAGATGATGATGTAGATGATGTTATTCAATATGGAAATGAAGCAGGTTTAGGATTAAGTCCTACGGCAACAAAAGCTGAATTACAAGATATTTTGGGTGCAGATAACACAGCTGCTGAATTAGCGGCAAGAGTTCTAGAAAGAAAAGATTTTAACATGCGCGTAGGTCAGTCTCAAGTTAGAGGAGGTCGCTTTTTCGCAAATATGTCTTTGCCTTTAGATGACAAAGGAACAGAATTGTACTCTTTTGCCGGAATGAGTTCTAGAAAAGGAAATTCTGCTGGATTCTATCGTTTACCAAACCAGAGTAGAACATATACACCAGCTTATATCAATGGATTTTTACCTGAGATCAACTCAACAATCTCTGATAAATCTTTTGCTTTTGGTATAAAAGGTATTGTTAACGGATGGAATATCGATTTAAGTAATACTTACGGTAAAAATGCGTTTTTATATACTATTGGTAATACATTTAATGCATCTCGACAAAATGCATCGCCAACAACCTTTGATGCCGGTGGTTTTAACTTTGCTCAGAATACTGTAAATTTAGATGTCAATCAGTTTTATGATGATATTTTTAATGGATTTAATGTTGCCTTCGGAGCAGAATATCGTTTAGAAAACTACGCTATTGTAGCTGGTGAAGAAGCTTCTTATGGGCAATATACAGGTGAAGGAGAATTAATTACATTACCAACACAAAGCACTTCTGAAGATTTTTTTGGAAACGGAAGGCCAGGAGGATCTCAGGTATTTCCTGGATTTAGTCCAGCTAACGAATTATCCAGAGATCGAAGCAGTATTGCTGGATATTTTGATTTGGAGGCCGATTTATCTGAAACCTTATTATTAAGTTTCGCTACCCGTTTTGAAAATTATTCAGATTTTGGATCGACTATTAATTTTAAGCTAGCAACACGATTAAAGACAAGTGATAACGTGAATTTAAGAGCGGCAATAAACACGGGTTTTAGAGCACCATCTCTACACCAATTAAATTTTAATTCTACGTCTACCATCTTTCAAGATGGTATACCTGTTGAGGTCGGAACATTCTCTAACGATAGTAGAGCCGCTAAGCTTTTAGGTATCCCTCAATTGAAAGAGGAAACGTCTAGAAGTGTTAGTTTAGGATTTACAGCTAAACTACCAGAAGCTAATTTAACTGTTACGGTTGATGGTTATTTTGTTGGAATTGATGATAGAGTTGTATATACGGGCCAATTCAGAGGTCCAGGAACTGGAACTGAATTGGATAATTTGCTCTCGCAAGCTAATGCTTCAGCGGCTTCTTTTTTCGCTAATGCTATAGATACAGAGTCTAAAGGTCTAGATATTGTAATATCACATAGAACGAATTTAGGTGCTAATTTTATATTAAAATCTGATTTATCAGGAACTTTTTCTAAAACAAAACGAGTAGGGGCTATTAATGCTTCTAAAGTACTTGAAGATGCTGGTTTAGTTGGGACTTACTTTCCTGAGGATAGTAGAATTTATCTTGAAGAAGCTGTGCCGCGTACTAAAATGATTTTATCGAACAATTTAACTTCTGGTAATTGGAACGTATTTTTAAGAAATGTATGGTTTGGCGAAGTTTCAGAAGCCACGGCAAATATAGCTAATCAACAAACATATGGATCTAAACTAGTAACGGATCTATCTTTCGGCTACCAAGCGTCAGAAAGTTTAACTTTAACAGTTGGAGCAAATAATTTTTTCGACGTGTACCCAGATAGAGCTATGGAAGCGAATAGAAGTGGTGGACGTTTCGATTGGTCTAGACGTTCTCAGCAATTTGGTATTGCAGGACGATTCCTTTTTGCAAGATTGAGCTTTAAGTTAAAATAATAATATTTATCTTTAAATTATCAAAAAGCCCCAACATATGTTGGGGCTTTTCTTCGCTATTAACTAATCCTTTTGATCTAAGAACAAAAAGGATCTTTTATAAACAACTTAATTTAAGTTGCTTAAATCCTAATTGAAACCTCATGTTTTTGAGTGTTACAATTTACTGCATAACTTGGTTTTGAGCCAAGGCACTTCTTTTTAATTAATCTATACGTTTATCCATATTAAAGGTTTCCTCTGCTACTAAAACCTCGTCATAATTTGTAACACGATTTTTATATGTCCACATTTTAAATTTGGTTGCAAGATAAAATAAAATTGGAACTACTACTAACGTTAAAAATGTAGCTACAAAAAGACCATAAATCACTGTCCATGCCAATGGTCCCCAGAAAATGACGTTATCTCCACCCACATAAATATTGGCATCAAACTCACTAAACAACGTAAAGAAATTGATGTTTAAACCGGTGGCTAACGGAATTAGTCCTAAAATGGTTGTAATTGCTGTTAACAATACAGGTCGCAAACGTGCTTTTCCGCCTTTTACTATAGCTTCTATAAGGTGTTTGTTATTTAAATATTGATTGTCTTCTAAATTGTATTTCACTTTTTGTCGGTCAATTAACAACTGTGTATAATCTAAAAGGACTACACCATTGTTAACTACAATACCAGCTAGAGATATAATGCCCATCATCGTCATCATAATTACAAATGCACTTCCTGTTAAAACAATACCGCCAAATACACCGATTAAACTTAAGAAAATAGCTAGCATGATAATTGCGGGTTTAGAAACCGAATTAAATTGAAATATTAAAATGAAGAAAATTAAACCTAGCCCTGTAAAAAACGCGCCCATAAGGAAGGCCATTTGTTTGTTTTGTTCTTCAATTTGACCTGTATAATTGATTTTTACACGTTCTGGTTGGTTCTTAAAACTTTGCATTTCATTTTGAATCTTGGAAACGATAGCAGCAGCATCTGTAAATCCAGGTGCTAAAGCAGAATATAATGTTACCACACGTTTTACATCTTTATGCTTAATGGCGCTAAAACCAGAATTATTATTTTGTTTAGCAACTGCAGAAATAGGAATTTCTCGTATTTGCCCAGAAGCCATGTCCCTAAACGTTATTTTCTGATTGAATATAGCACTGGTATTATACCTATTTTCTTCATTGAAACGTACGTAGATATCATAATCTTCACCATCCTTTTTATATATACCTGCCTTAGCACCAAATATAGAGTTACGTAATTGCTGGCCAACCTGTCCGGAGGTGACTCCTAATTCACCAGCTTTTTTTCTGTCCACTATAACTTGCATGGATGGTTTAGATTTGTTTACATCAATTTTCAACTCATCAATACCCTGAATGTTCTTGGTGTTAATAAAATCACGCATTTTTTCAGCTGTAACTATTAATTCGCTATAATCATCACCTTCCAATTCTACATTTATAGGATATCCAGCCGGAGGCCCAGCGGCATCTTTTTCAACAGAAATAGCAACGCCCGGGTAAATGCCTTTTAAATCCTCCTGAACTTTTTTAAGTAGTTCATTACTATCGGCTCCTTCTCTAAACTTATATTCTCGCATTGTGGCCGTAATTTTTCCACGATGGGGCATTTCAGCAGCAGAACCACCATCCGTTTGTGGGTTTCCTGCGCCTGCACCAACTTGAGAAACCGCACTTTCTGTTAAAAAATTAAAGTCACCGTTCATATAGGCATCATCATTAATTACTTTAAAAACACGTGCTTCAATATCTTTAGTAATGGCATTTGTTTTTTTAATGTCTGTACCTTCTGGATATTCTATATATACTATAATTTGATTTGGTGTATTATCTGGAAAGAACTCCACTTTTGTTCTTTGACTGCCAACAGATGCACCAAAACCTACAAACGCTACAATAAGTAATAGAAAAGTGACCATAGTAATAATTATGGGTTTTTTCCCGCCTAATGCACCGCGTAATACCTTTTCATAAAAACTTTCCCATTTTGGCAATATTTTATTTTGAAAGCCATTTGCCCAATTACGAAGAAACAAACGGTATGTCCAAAGTAGAATGATTGAGAATATCATAACACTTCCTAAGCCACGAAGACTACCTCCGAAAAACAAAATGAGTAGTCCTAAACCTCCAATTATGGCTGAAATTTTAATAATATTTTTATAGGGCATTTCTTTATCTTCGATAGTCATGTATTGAGATACAAGCACAGAATTGAAAAAGATAGCCACAAATAACGACGATCCTAAAACCACGGATAGTGTTATTGGGAAATAAATCATGAACTGTCCCATAACGCCTGGCCAAAGTCCAAGTGGAATAAATGCCGCTATTGTAGTTGCGGTTGAGATGATAATAGGTAATGCAATTTCTCCTATACCTTTTTTAGCAGCTTCAATACGGCTCATACCTTCATCTGCCATTAAGCGATATACATTTTCAACTACTACTATCCCGTTATCTACTAACATGCCAAGCCCCATGATTAACCCAAAAAGAATCATGGTATTCATAGTGTAGCCCAAATAATTTAATATCATGAGCGACATAAACATGGACATAGGAATGGCAAACCCTACAAAAAGTGCATTTTTAAAACCTAAAAAGAACATTAAAACGGTTACAACGAGAATAATACCAAAAATGATATTATTTACTAAATCATCAACTTGACCAATGGTTTTGGCCGATTGATCGTTAGCAATAGTCACGGTTAAATTAGGCGGAAAAACATTTTGAATAGCATCTTTTACAATGACTTGAATTTGCTCTGCAGCAGCAACCATATTTTTTCCAGCACGCTTTTTTACATCCAACATAACAACTGGATGCCCGAATTCTCTAGCGTAAGTAGTTTTATCTTCGTCCTTAAAAGTTACTTTGGCAACGTCTCTTAAATAAATAGGATTACCTCTTTCAGACTTAACAACAAAGTTTTCTAGTTCATTTGGATCTTCAATTTCACCTGTAATACGTATCGTACGACGCTGCCCACTGCTTATTAAATTACCAGCAGACATGGTCATGTTCTCTCTGCTAATGGTGTTTATAATATCATCAAAACTTACTTGAGCCGCCATCATCTTGTAAATATCTACAGCAACTTCAACTTCTTTTTCCTGTGCACCCCGAATATCTACTTGTTTAATTTCCTGAAGCCCTTCAATTTCGTCTTCTAAATATTCGCCAAACTCTTTAAGCTTATCTACAGGGTAATCACCAGAAATATTAATATTAAGAATTGGAATTTCTTCAGACATACTTAAATCGAAAACATTTGGTTCGACCTTAGCACCATTGAATGTAGGCCAGTCTTCACTAGAAGTTTCAGAATCTATTTCATCTTTTACCTTTTGTTTTGCAGCTTCAACAGTAATATTTTCATCAAATTCAACAACAACTATGGAATAATCTTCTTGGGATGTTGAGGTGATTTCTACCATATTACTAACCGTTTTAAGTTGATCCTCAATAGGGTCTGTAATCAGTTTTTCTATATCTTCCGCGGTATTTCCAGGATAAATAGAGCTAATATAGATTTTAGTTTCTTTTATTTCTGGAAAATTTTCTCTAGGCATACTAAAGTAAGCTCCTGTTCCTAATATAAGAATAAGTGCAATCAACACATACATAGTTGTTTTGTTGTTGATGGCCCATGATGATAACGCAAACTCTTTATCTGTTTTATTCTTCTTTTTAATTTTAGTCATTGGTTGTTATATTATATTAAGGCGATTTAAATAAGGTTTTATAGAGATTTTATAAGTTTAGGTTTACATTTATTAGTATTCTAAAAATATTTAAACGCCTAAACTAATTTCTTAAAGTTTCTCACTATTTAGAACTTTAACGTCTTGTCCATCTTTTACACTTCGCGCACCTTCGTCAATAATTTCTTCTCCATTTTGAATGCCAGAGCGTACTTCAATGTAATCACCTTGTGTTTTACCTGTTTCAATAAATTCACGTTTTACGGTCGCTTTATTGTCTATTTTATTTGTAATTGTGTATACATATTGTCTGCCTTCTGCATTTTCTGAAATAATACTTTGAGGAATTAAAATGGCTTTTTCATTCGTGTAATCATTAATCTTGAGTTTTGCTGAAAGGTTTGGTTTTATGTCCATACCCTTATTAGGGAAAGCCACTTCAACCTTAAACGTTCTGTTTGCAGGATTAATAAAATTGCCGGCTTGACGTACCTTTGCGTCTACTTCTTTTGCTAAAACAGGAAATTCCACTTTAACTTTTTTTCCTTCTACAATATCAGAAACATAACGTTCTGGGACGTCGGTTTGGATATACATATCATCCAAATTTACAATTCTAAATAATTGAGATTGACCAGGTATTACTACACTACCTTGATCTGTAATAACATCGTCTATTGTTCCTGAAAAAGGAGCGCGAACTACTGTTTTACCTACTTGTTGTTGTAATTGTTTTGTAGCTTCCAATTGCCCTTCATAGGCCGCTTTAGCTTGTAAAAATTGAATTTCACTACCAATTTTCTGATTCCATAAGCGTTCTTGACGCTCAAAAGTTGTTTTTGCAAGATTCGATTGAATTTCTAATTGTGATAATTGCTGACTTAAGCCACCATCGTCAATTTTAGCTAAAATCTGGCCCTTACTTACTTTTTGACCATCTTTAACATATACCCGAGATAAAACACCGGAATATTCTGGGTAGATGACCAAATTTTGTTTGGTATCAACATTTCCTTGAAGTTCAACAAAATGATTAAAAACAGCTTCTTTAGCAGTAAATATGGTTATTAATGGGATTTTTTCTTGAGGATCTAATTCTTTAATCGTTTTTTCTAATTGTTTTAATTTTATTGAAATCTCTTGAGCAGAAGCGTCTAGTTCTGCTTTTTTCTTCCTAATTAATTCTAAATCTTGAGATGCAATAATAGTTTCGATAGATGTGTTATTATCACCTCGACAAGAAGTTAAGAGAACGCTTACTATTATTAGTGAGTATATATATTTCATTTTGATTGGTTTTAGTTATTTACGGTATTTAATACGGTTTCTAATGCAGCTTTGTTATTAATAACATCGAGCATGGCTTGAAGAAATTCTTGTTGTGAACTATAAAGTTGTGTTTGTGCTTGTCTTAATTCGAAACTTGAGGCGATACCCTCAAAAAACTTGGTTTGGTTTTTTCGCTCTATACGTTCAGATAGGTTTAGGTTTTCTTTTTTATTTTCATATTCTTCAATAGAAAATTGATAATCGCTTTTTGCAGCTTCTATTTGCAATTTTATTTTTTGTTCGGTTTCCGTTAGGTCGTCTTTAGCTTTTTCTAAATTAATTTTTGCACGCTGCGTTCTAGCACTTTTTAAACCAGAGCCAAAAATGGGTATATCCAAATTAAACCCAAAAGCAGCAGTACCAACCCAAATTTGATCATCATTTAAAAATCTAAATTTATCATTATTTCCAATGTAAGAGCCTGTTATAAAACTGCTTAAAGTTGGAAGCGCTCTACTTTGTTCTAGTTTTACCAAAAGCGCTTTAGCAGCTTTATCATTTTCTGCTATTTGATAATCAATTGAATTTTCTATTTTATTTTCAGTTTCCAAAAGTTCTAAAGACATATTTTGGAGTGTTAGGCTTTCAAGGCTATCTGTTAAATTTGTTGGGTTATCAATATTCAAACCCAAGGTTATATTTAATAATTGATAGGCCATATTTTTTAAGCGTTGCGTTTTATTTAAACTACTTTTTATACTAGATAAAGTGATTTGTAATTGCTCCACACTTTCTTCATCACCTAATCCGTTTTCATAAATTTTGGTGGTTTCATTTAAGTTTTTTTCAAGAATTAAAACATTGCTATTTAGTAATTTGATACTTTCTTTAGCTAAAAGTACATTACCATAAGCATTAATTACGTTTTGCCTAACCTGAAGATCGGTTTTTGTTTTTGCATTTTTAGAAATTTCTAAAAATACTTTAGCAGATTGCAGTCCTACAAGGTAGGATCCGTCAAAAATAAGTTGATTAAGAGTGATTGAAGGTGTTATATTTTGCTTGGCTCCAAAATCAACAACATTATCACCATTAAAATCAATACCAGGAAATTGTTGTTTTATATTATTTATATAGCTGATTTTACCATCTATTTGGGGCAAACCAGTTGCAATAGTTTCCCATTTTTGGTTTTTTGCAGCTTCAATATCGCGTTCTGCATTTTTAGCAGTTCTATTATGTTCTAGAGCATAATCTATAGCTTCTTGTAGTGTGAAGTTTTGTTTATTCTCTTGCGAAAATACCGCCATAAAGTTCAGTAAACTGAAAACTAAAATTAGTTTATTCTTCATTTTTATGATTGATTTGATGTTATAAATTTGTTTAGTATTTGAAAACCTTTTTCGGTAACAATGGCTCTTAAATGATATTCTAAATAGCTTTCCATGAGGTAGTTCATTTGATATTGGTCTGGAGGAAAAAACATATTATCTTTAATACCTGTCATACCAGTAAAATACATTCTAGAAATAAAGCCCACATCAATAGTGTTTCTAAAAACACCTGTTTCTACACCATGGACTAAACTTGCTTCAACAGATTTATGCATTTTTTCAAATTGTTTGTTTTTAAGTTCGTTATGAATTTTTGGATAGTATTTTTTTAATTGATATTGTGGTGAGGAGGTTTCGTTTTTAAGGTGTTGCATAACAAACATTTTAATGGAATATAATTCCTCAATTGGGTTGCATGCAGCTTCACAAATGGTATCAATACCACCACAAATAGTATCAAACAAATTAAATGTTACAGCTTCAACCAATTTGGTTTTATTTGCAAAATGAACATAAATAGTTTTTTTGGATATGCCCATTTCTCGAGCAATATCATCCATCGTAACACTTTTAAACCCTAAGGTTAAAAATAATTCTGCCGATTTATGTATTATTTTTTCTCTCATAATTTGCTGCAAATATAATATGGAAACTTTAAAAACAAAAAAAGTTTCCTAAGTTTTATTTATTATTTAACATATACTTTTAAATTGATGTTTTTAATTATCTTGATTTACACTATTTTTGTATGATGCTTTCAATAGAAAAATACCAAAATCAATTTATTTCTTACCTACAGGTTTATTCAAAAATTAAAGAGCCTAAAAATTTATATGATCCTATTGATTATATATTGAGCTTAGGAGGAAAACGGCTGCGCCCTGTCTTAACTTTAATGACTGCTGATATTTTTAATAGCGACTATAAAGAGGCATTGAACGCAGCATTAAGCATTGAGGTGTTTCATAATTTCTCTTTAGTGCATGATGATATTATGGATGATGCACCACTACGTCGTGGCAAACAAACGGTTCATGAAAAATGGGATATAAATACTGGAATTCTTTCGGGTGATGCTATGTTAATTATGGCATATCAACTTTTTGAGAATTACGATGCTAAAACATTTCAGGCTTTGGCAAAATTATTTAGCAAAACAGCTTTAGAAGTTTGCGAGGGGCAGCAATATGATGTGGATTTTGAAATTAGAAACGACGTCACTATTGATGAGTATTTAATAATGATTGAATATAAAACTGCGGTATTAGTAGGTGCAGCTATGAAAATGGGAGCTATTGTAGCTCATGCGTCAAAAGAAAATCAAAATAATATTTATGAGTTTGGGCGCTATTTGGGTATTGCATTTCAATTACAGGATGATTATTTGGATGCTTTTGGAGACCCTAAAACTTTTGGTAAACAAGTTGGGGGTGATATTATTGAAAATAAGAAAACATATTTATACCTAAAAGCTTTAGAGTTTTTAGATGATGCGGACAAATTTGAACTGACCAATTTGTTTACTTCTAATCCTGAAGATGTTGTTTCAAAAATTAAAGCAACTAAACGGTTTTTTATTGAATCTGGCTCAGCAGAAGCTACAAAAACAGCTATTGAAAATTACACGAATAAGGCGTTTAAGGTTTTGGAATCTTTAAATATTTCAGACGATAAGAAAATGATATTAAAGGATTTTGGAAATCTTTTAATGAAAAGGACAGTTTAAATAATTAATTTTTCATTTCAGCGAAAGCGGAAAACGATTTTATGCAAATACCTACTACTTTTGAAAACTTATTTGAACAAGCCAACCAATACAATCTGTACACAAAACTTGTACAGCAGTTAAATAAAGATTTTCTTCTAGCTAATATTGATTTAGATTTTCATGAAGAAGTTTTACCTTCAAGTTTAAAATTATTGCTTCACGAAACCGTTTATAAGCTAATTCAGGAAAAATTTATGGAATATCTTAATTTACTCTATATAATAGATGTTCCAGAAAGCAATGTAAAGGCTTTAAATGGCGATGATATTTTAAAACTATCTGAAAATATTGCTTTTTTAATTTTAAAACGTGAATGGCAAAAGGTGTGGTTTAAAAATAAATATTCTTAGTGCTATTACATTTTATATTAGCAAATAATACGTCATTATTTCAAAACAATGTTGTTTGCGGGCATATGCAAAAGCGGTAGTAATGGTTAGCTTTTGGCGAGGTATGCATTAAGCAACAACAACTCACCCTTCCGCTCTGTAAGGATGGGCCTATAAGGCATTTAGTTGTTGCTTATTAAAAAATTAAAAGAAAAACCTTACGAAGGGTGCCCAGGGATTTGCGTAAATGCTCCTTTCATCATCATATAAAACATCATACCTAATGCCGAAGGTTACATTATTACTTCTATAGCCCACACCCATGTATAAAGCAGGAATCCAATAGTTTTCATTAGGAATATTTACATTGATATTATAACGCCTATTAACATTAAGTTCCTCAAATTCTGCCGATAATTGAATGGTTTGAATGGGGTTGTATAAACCAATTAAGCTACCGCCCAAAATAGTAGATTTATAAGAGTTTCTTAAATTATTAAAGGTAGCATTAAGACCTAAGCCGAGGGCGAAATTATTATCAAATTGATAAATAGCACTTGGGGCAATTGTAGCACTAAAAAAGCCGTTTGCAAAATTTAGCCCTAAGCCGCCTCCGTATCTTACATTTTCCCAAAAATTATTTTTAGTTTCTTGTGCAGCGCTATTCTGAAAACAGAAAAATGTTATTATTAAAATGAACACGATTTTTTTATGTACTGATAGATTTTGTTTCATGAGATTAAGAATTGATTAAAAATTTAACAAATATTTGGAACTATTCTATAAATGTATATTTTTTGCTATAAATATAGTTAAAGAATCATCTAATTTTAGTAATTGTTGTATTTTTGGGAGATATTTTGTCTAACCTACAGTGGATTAAAAGTAACAATGGATAAATTTTCATTTTTAAACGCAGCACACACAGCATATTTTGCTGACTTATACGACCAATATTTACAAAATCCAGATTCGGTAGAGCCAAGTTGGAGAGCTTTTTTTCAAGGTTACGACTTTGGTAGCGATAATTATGGGCTAGAAGGCGAGATTATAGAAGGAGTTTCAACGCAAATACCAGAACAAGTCCAAAAAGAGTTTAATGTTGTAAGACTTATTGATGGCTATAGAATGCGTGGACATTTATTTACCGATACGAATCCTGTTAGGGAAAGAAGAAGCTATTCCCCAACTTTAGAGATTAGTAATTTTAATTTAAAAGAAAATGATTTAGATACTGTTTTTAATGCTGGTGAAATTTTAGGTATTGGAACAAAAACTTTGCGTGAAATCATTAAACATTTAAAAAGTATTTACTGCAGTTCCATTGGTGTGGAGTATATGTATTTACGTAACCCCAAGGTTATAAAATGGTGGCAGGAACGATTAAATAAAAATGATAATCAGCCCGATTTTTCAGTTGAAACTAAAAAATATATTCTTTCAAAATTGAATCAAGCCGTAACTTTTGAAAATTTTTTACAAACAAAATATGTTGGTCAAAAACGATTTTCTTTAGAAGGTGGCGAGTCTTTAATTCCTGCAATAAGTAATGTGCTTTTTTATGCCGTTGAAAAATATGGTGTTAAGGAATGTGTTTTAGGAATGGCTCATCGCGGACGACTAAGTACGTTAATCAATATTTTTAGAAAGCCTATGAACGAGCTGTTTAGCGAATTTGACGGTAAAGATTTTGAAGATGAAGATATTGATGGTGATGTAAAATACCATTTAGGATTAACACTTGATAAAACCTACCAAAACGGAAAGAATATTAAAATGAATTTAGTGCCTAATCCTTCGCATTTAGAAACGGTAGCCCCAGTTGCAGAAGGAATTACTCGTGCAAAAATTGATAATGATTATGGTGGTGACGATTCAAAAATAATACCTATTATAGTACATGGTGATGCTGCCATTGCAGGTCAAGGTGTAGTGTATGAAGTTGCCCAAATGAGCCAATTAAATGGCTATAAAACAGGTGGAACGATTCATATTGTAGTTAATAATCAAATTGGATTTACCACAAATTATCTAGACGCACGTTCAAGTACGTACTGTACAGATGTTGCAAAAGTAACATTATCCCCAGTACTTCATGTTAATGCAGATGATGCCGAAGCTGTTGTACACGCTGTTGAAATGGCTTTGGAATACAGAATGCGCTACAAAAAAGATGTTTATATAGATTTATTAGGTTATAGAAAATATGGTCATAACGAAGGTGACGAACCTCGGTTTACACAACCTAAATTGTATAAAAATATTTCGAAGCATGCCAATCCTTTTAAAATATATATAGATAAACTAATAGCTGAAAATACCATTGATAAAGTATATGCCGCAAAAATAGTTGAAGAGTTTAAAGGAACCCTAGAAAAGGAATATACAAAGTCAAAAGAGGCTAAATCCTCTAAGGTAAGAGAGTTTATGCAAGAACGTTGGGAAGGTTTTGAACGTCATGGTATTGATGGTATTCTTCAAACTGAGGACACAACTTATTCAAAAGATAAATTAGAGCAAATCTCTAAAATTGTTTCTACTGTGCCTAAGGGTGTTAAGTTTTTACGCAAAGCGGAAAGAATATTGGATGGACGAGCAAAAATGGTTTTTGAAACTGATACACTCGACTGGGGAATGGGAGAAACTTTGGCTTATGGAAGTTTAATGGAAGAAGGTTTTAACGTGCGCATATCTGGGCAAGATGTAGAGCGTGGAACCTTTAGCCACAGACATGCCATTTTACGCGATGAGATTTCAGAAGAGCGCATTAACTTGTTAAATACAAATCCAGATAATAAAGGAGAAATGTTTATTTATAACTCCTTTTTATCAGAATATGGTGTGCTAGGTTTTGATTATGGTTATGCCATGGCAAACCCAAATACATTAACCATTTGGGAAGCCCAATTTGGAGATTTTAGTAATGGTGCTCAAATTATATTCGACCAATATTTATCTGCGGCAGAAGATAAATGGAAATCTCAAAACGGTATTGTGGTTTTATTACCTCATGGTTACGAAGGGCAAGGTTCAGAACATTCATCGGCACGAATGGAGCGTTATTTACAATTATGTGGTGAGGATAATATGATTGTAGCAGATTGTACAACTCCAGGAAATTTTTTCCACCTATTGCGACGCCAAATGAAATACAATTTCAGGAAGCCTTTAATTGTTTTTACACCAAAAAGTTTATTGCGCCATCCTAAAGCAGTTTCCTCTATAAGTGAACTCGCAAACGGTCATTTTCAAGAAGTTATTGATGATTCAATCAATCCTAAAACGGTAAAGAAGTTAGTATTATGCACAGGAAAGTTTTATTACGATTTATTAGCTGAAAGAGAAGAACTTAATAGGGAAGATGTTGCTTTAGTAAGAATAGAACAGTTATTTCCCCTTCATCTTGAAAAAATTCAAAAGGTTATTGATAGGTATCCAAATGTTGAAAGGTATGTATGGGCACAAGAAGAGCCTAAGAATATGGGCGCTTGGAGCTACATGCTTCAACGTTTTGATTTGGTTCAGCTAGAAGTTTGCTCAAGACCATACAGTTCGGTTCCTGCACCAGGATCAAGTACAAGAGATAAAAGAAGACAGAAACGTGTTATTGAAGCTGTTTTTAATACACAAAAATAATAATAGAATTTAAGATACATTAAAGTTATACAGAATGATTTTAGAAATGAAAGTGCCTTCGCCAGGGGAATCTATTACAGAAGTAGAAATAGCAACATGGTTAGTTGAAGATGGAGATTATGTTGAAAAAGACCAAGCCATTGCTGAAGTAGATAGCGATAAAGCAACCTTAGAATTGCCAGCTGAAGCTGCTGGAATAATAACCCTTAAAGCAGAAGAAGGTGATGCTGTTGAGGTTGGAGCTGTTGTATGCTTAATCGATACAAACGCTGAAAAACCACAAGGTAGTGGTGCGCTAAAAGAAGAAAAGAAAGCGGCTCCAAAAGCTGAAGCACCAAAAGCTGAAGCAGTTGAAACTAAAACATATGCAACCGGTAGCGCTAGCCCCGCAGCAAAAAAGATTTTAGCTGAAAAAGGTATGGATTCAAGCGGTATTTCTGGAACAGGAAAAAACGGTAGGATTACTAAAGATGATGCTGTAAAGGCTGTGCCTTCTATGGGAACACCAACTGGTGGAAACCGAGGAACATCAAGAAGCAAAATGTCTATGCTACGCAGAAAAGTAGCAGAACGCTTGGTGGAAGTGAAAAATACAACGGCGATGTTAACCACGTTTAATGAGGTTGATATGTCTCCCATATTTGCATTACGTTCCGAATATAAAGAAACGTTTAAAACTAAACATGGTGTAAGTTTAGGATTTATGAGTTTCTTTACTTTGGCTATTGTAAGAGCTTTGAAAATGTATCCAGCAGTTAATTCTATGATTGATGGCAAGGAAATGTTATCTTATGATTTTTGTGATATCAGTATTGCAGTTTCTGGACCAAAAGGACTAATGGTGCCAGTTATTAGAAATGCAGAAAACTTAAGCTTTAGAGGTGTTGAATCTGAAGTGAAACGTTTAGCGCTTCGCGCTAGAGATGGTCAAATTACTGTTGATGAAATGACGGGTGGTACATTTACAATTACTAATGGAGGTGTATTTGGAAGTATGCTATCTACGCCAATAATAAACCCTCCACAGAGTGCTATTTTAGGAATGCATAATATTGTTGAGCGTCCTGTTGCTATTGATGGTAAGGTTGAAGTTAGACCAATTATGTACGTGGCATTATCTTATGATCATAGAATTATTGATGGAAAAGAAAGTGTTGGCTTTTTAGTAGCTGTTAAAGAAGCTCTAGAAAATCCAAAAGAGTTATTAATGAATCAAGATGTTAAAAAAGCTTTGGAGTTATAATTTATAAAAATAAAATACAAAAGGGTGTTGCATAAATTATGCAACACCCTTTTTTGGTTTAATTAAATGAGGGTTAAAGATTAACTAATTAAAACATATGGCAATATTTATAGATATAACTATGATTACTAAAAGGATTAATCCAATAATAAAATAATTCTGAAAAATATTATTATCTTTTTCCATTTCGGGAGTTAAACATTTTGTTGATTTTTGAGTTTTTTTAAAACTCTGCACCATTACAGTGCAGAGTGTCTTAAAAATTCTCTCTCAAAAGAATTAATTAATAGCAGTGTAAATTTAAGGCGCATTGAATAAAAAAAAAATACGCACTTCTACGTATTTTTAAAATTGTACTACTAAAGTTAGTGTAATTATAAAAGAAAAACTAAGTCATTATAATTTACGGTTTTATATAGGTTATCCTTGTTGTTAATTAATAGCATTGTAAAAATAAATGATGTGAGCAATAAAAAAATAAGTAGAGATACGTATTCTGCTTGCAAAAATTAATATTTGAAACAATATGCATGTTATAGTTGTTTGTTTTAAAAAGAAAAGTTTAAAAAATGCGAAAGCCCTAAATCATTACAATTTAGAGCTTCCAATAATTCTCCCTAAGAACTAATTAATAGCACTGTAAAGATAAATGGTATAAACGAAAAAAAAAATACGCACTTCTACGTATTTTAAATTTAATTTAAAAAATCTTTGTTTAGTGTAGCCCAGATAGAAAGTGATGTTGGTTTGTTGTCGAGTTCAAGTTTATGAACAATATTACTGCGGTGTTTATCGACTGTTCTAACAGAAATTGATAATTCATCAGCAATATTCTGACTTGTCTTATACTCTGATATAAGTTTTACTATTTTTAATTCCGATTTTGTTAGTGAATCTAATGTTTCAGGTTTTTTATCTATCGTACTTGCATTTAAATACGATGCTATTTCTTCACTAAAATAAGGTTTGCCATCAATAACTTGAGCTATACAGGTTTCGATTTCCTCAATGGCAAATTCTTTTAAAATATAGCCAAATACACCACATTCTAAAGCTTGATCGAAAACATCTTCCTCTTTGTCAAAAGTGATAAGAATGACTTTAGTTTTTAAATTGTTTTTTTTACACGCTTCAGCAATTTCCAAACCTGTTTTATAAGGCATTCTTATATCAAGAATAGCAATTTCCGGTTTTAATTTTACGATTAAGCTATAAGCTGTATTTCCATCTTCAGCACTGCCAATAATATTATAACCTCTAGAGATTAAAAAATCGGTTAAACCTCGAAGCATTAAAGGGTGGTCGTCAGCTATTACGATAGATTTATTCATATACTTTGAGAGGACATTAAGTTGCTATTATTTATACCTTTAAATATAGATATTTCTTTTCATAATCTATTACAGCTTTACCTTTTTTTAAAATATCCGCACCAATAATTCCGTCTACTGGCTTTGAATTATGATTAATAAGTGCTGTGTTTACGTGCGTAAGATCAAATACAACTAAAATTATTTTATCGATAGACCATCTTCCTAGCTTCAACTTGTTTTTTTTTGATGTTTTGGTAATCATATCAATAGCTCCAGCACCAGCAGCCTTAATTAATGAGTCTTCTGCTTTAAGCTTAAAAATTTTAACAGCTTCAAAACCTACGCAAGAGCTTGATGCTCCTGTGTCTAAAATAAACAATCCTTTTTTACCATTTATGGACGCTTTTATTTCGAAGTGATTTGTTTTGGTAAGGTGCAATTTTATCTTGGTATAGCCCTTGTTTTCTAAAAATTCTTTCAGCGTACTCATCTAAATAGTTTTAAACAAATATAATCCTATAAAAACAATTATTTTTGTAGAATATTTTAACTATAATTTGCCAACTGTGATTATTACAGATACCCACACCCATATATATAGCGAAGCTTTTGATGAAGATAGAGATGAGATGATTAATCGAGCTATAAAAGCAGGTGTTTCAAGATTTTTTATTCCAGCTATAGACTCTTCATATACAGATTCCATGCTTCAATTGGAAAAAAAATATCCAGAAAATGTTTTTTTAATGATGGGTTTGCATCCTACGCATGTTAAAGAAAATTATAAGGATGAATTGAATCATGTCGAGGAGATGCTTGCAAAAGGAAAATTTTATGCCGTTGGAGAAATTGGTATTGATTTGTATTGGGATACATCAACTTTAAACATCCAGAAGTCGGCTTTTAGATATCAAATTCAACTTGCGAAACAATACAAGCTACCTATCGTTATTCATTGCAGGCAAGCTTTTGATGAGGTTTTTGAGGTTTTGGAAAATGAAATGGATAATGACCTATTTGGTATTTTTCATTGTTTTACAGGTACCCTAAAACAAGCAGACCAAGCCATATCCTATAATATGAAACTTGGTATTGGAGGTGTGGCAACTTTCAAAAACGGAAAAATAGATCAATTTTTAAACCAAATTGATTTGAAGCATATTGTATTAGAAACGGATTCACCTTATTTATCACCTGTTCCATATCGCGGAAAACGAAACGAAAGTGTTTATATTATCAAGGTTTTAGAAAAACTTTCAGATGTTTACGGCATTTCTGTAGAAGAGATTGCGGAAATAACAACGCGAAACTCAAAAACTATTTTTAAAATCTAATTAAAATTAAAAAATCATTAATCATAATTTGTGAAACAGATAATGGATAAAATAAAGATACTTCTTATATATACTGGCGGCACCATAGGTATGGTAAAAGATTTTAAAACTGGGGTTTTAAAATCTTTTAATTTTAAAAATTTATTAGATAAAATCCCTGAATTACAACTTTTAGATTGTAATATCGATACGGTTTCATTTAAAAAACCAATTGATTCAAGTAATATGAGTCCGAAATATTGGATTCAAATAGCTGAAATAATTGAAAACAGTTACGATATTTTCGATGGTTTTGTAGTGCTTCACGGAAGCGATACCATGAGCTATTCCGCTTCAGCATTAAGTTTTATGTTAGAAAACTTAGCAAAACCTGTCGTTTTTACGGGTTCTCAGCTACCTATTGGCGATTTGCGAACGGATGCAAAGGAAAATTTAATAACGTCAATTCAAGTTGCTTCAATGCAGCATGAAGGAAGTTCTACTATTAAGGAGGTATGTTTATATTTTGAATATAAGCTTTATAGGGGTAATCGCACAACAAAACTCAATGCTGAACATTTTCAAGCGTTTGCATCATTAAATTATCCAGATTTAGCCGAATCTGGGGTGCATTTAAAAATTAATTATGACTATATATTTAAACCAAACCTGATAAAAAAGCTTAAGGTTCATAAAGTTTTAGATGAAAACATAGCCCTTATTAAATTATTTCCAGGAATTTCTCAGCCTGTTATGGAAAGTATTTTTAATACTTTGAATTTAAAAGCGGTTATTCTTGAAACTTATGGCGCAGGAAATTGTACAACAGAAAAATGGTTTACTGATTTGTTAAAACAAGCTATTTTGAAAGGTATGTATATTGTAAATATAACACAGTGCTCTGGTGGAAGTGTAATAATGGGGCATTATGAAACGAGTAGCGAATTAAAAAATATTGGTGTTATATCAGGAAAAGATATTACAACTGAAGCTGCGGTGGCAAAATTAATGTATTTATTAGGTCAAAATATTTCTGCTAATACACTCAAAACCAATTATGAAACATCATTACGTGGAGAAATGACTCAAAATTAACAGTGAAAAGTTTTAGCTTTTGAAGTTTTTTTCGTTATTTGAACGCTGTATTGAAATAATTAATTACAGAGAGGTGGCCGAGTGGCTTAAGGCGCACGCTTGGAAAGCGTGTATGCGTTAATAGCGTATCGAGGGTTCGAATCCCTTTCTCTCTGCTGTTATTTTTATTTTTTAATTACTTTTTTTTTATATCTTTAACACTTTAACTAATAAAATTAAGAACGAAACATGAAAAGATTACTTTCTATCCTAGCCATAACTGCAATGGTGGCATTCGGAACTGCAAATGCAACCACAGTTGCAAACGCAAGTACAGCCGTAACAACAGTTACAACAATGACGCAAGACGAAGCACCTGCTGAAGAACTTGGATTTCATCAAGAATTAAAAAAGAGGTTTATTGAAGGGGGTCCAGGCTTTATGGGTATCGTTTTATTATGTTTAATTCTAGGATTAGCAATTGCTATAGAAAGAATTATATTTTTAAATTTATCTACTACTAATACGAAAAAATTAAGTCAAAACGTTGAAGATGCTTTATCTTCAGGCGGAATTGAAGCTGCAAAGGAAGTCTGTAGAAATACCAAAGGGCCTATTGCATCAATTTACTACCAAGGATTAGATAGAGCCGATGAAGGTTTAGAGGCTGCTGAGAAAGCGGTAGTTGCTTACGGAGGTGTTCAAATGGGACAACTAGAGAAAAATGTATCTTGGGTATCATTATTTATTGCACTTGCGCCAATGCTTGGTTTCATGGGTACGGTAATTGGTATGATTGAGGCTTTTGATAAAATTGAGGCTGCAGGTGATATGAATCCAGCTCTAGTAGCAGGTGGTATTAAAATTGCACTTTTAACAACAGTATTTGGTTTAATAGTTGCTATTATACTTCAGATTTTTTATAATTACATTATTGCTAAAATTGATAGTATTGTTAACGATATGGAAGACGCTTCTATTACGTTAATGGATACATTGATTAAATACAAAAAGTAATAATATAAAAAATAAAAACTCATGAATTTACAAAAAATAATAACAATCATAATGGCCATTGTCGGAGTAGCTTCGGCAGTTCTGCTCTTTATGATTATAAGTGCCGGAGACGAGGCCGTTAAGTCCGGTGAGTCTAACGCTATTGTAGACACATTTATGAATATTGCTTACATTGTTTTGTTTTTAACTGTAGCAATTGTTCTGATTTTTGTTGTCAAAGGTCTGTTTACCGGAGATATTAAAAAGACATTAACGACTGTAGGTGCATTTGTGGCAGTAATTGCAATATCATATGTTTTATCTTCAGGTTCAGATTTAGATTTAAAACCTTTTAACAATAAAGGTTTGGGTATTACGGAAAGTGTATCGAAAAATGTAGGAGCAGGTTTATATGCTTTTTACATACTTGGAGCAATAGCCATTGGGTCTATGCTTTATGGAGGAGCTAAAAATGTTTTAAATAAATAAATTATGGCAAAAAGAGCAGCACCAGAAGTAAATGCAGGCTCCATGGCCGATATTGCTTTCTTATTATTGATTTTCTTTTTAGTAACAACAACTATTGAAGTGGATTCGGGGATAAACCGAAAACTCCCTCCAATGGAAGAATCTGAAGAAGATGTAGTTATTAAACAAAAAAATATATTTACTGTATTATTAAATGGTAAAGATCAATTACTTGTTGAAGATAATATCATGGAACTTAAAGATTTAAGATTGGCAGCTAAAGAGTTTTTAGATAATGGAGGTGATAAATCTTGTAATTATTGTAAAGGAAAGAAAGATGCTGCTTCATCTGATAACCCAGATAAAGCCATTATTTCATTAGCTAATAATAGAGAAACAACTTACAAAACCTATATAGCTGTTCAAAATGAATTGGTTGCGGCATATAATGAGTTGCGAAATACAAGGTCACAAGCGTTGTACGGTAAATCTTTTACAGAGTTAGAGGCAGACTATAAGGATGTCAACTGGCCAGGGAACAAAGATAATTTGAAGAAAAAAATTGACCAAATAAAGGCTGATTATCCTCAAAAACTTTCGGAAGTACAAGAATAATATAATATTTATATATATGTCAAAATTTACAAAGAAAAAGGGCGGTGAATTACCAGCAGTAAATACAGCATCTTTACCTGATATTGTTTTTATGTTACTGTTTTTCTTTATGGTAGCCACAGTAATGAGGCAAAATACCCTGAAGATTGAGAATAATTTACCATTTGCCGATCAAGTTGATAAACTTGATAAAAAAGATCTGGTAATGTATATTTATGCGGGAAAACCTAGTGAAAACTATTCGCAATATGGTAATCAAGCAAGAATTCAGTTAAATGATAATTTTGCAGACGTTAAGGATATAGCAGCATTTATATCAGCAGAACGCGCTACCAAGCGTGAAGAATTAGTACCATATCTAACAACAGCTTTAAAAGTTGATAGTGATGCAAATATGGGTTTAATAGGTGATATTAAACAAGAGTTACGTAAAGTTAATGCTCTTAAAATAAACTACACAACTAAAAAAGGTAGTGTGTTTGGAAGAGATTAAATTCACATTCTTAATTTTATATATAAAAGGCGTTTTGATTTTTTCAAAACGCCTTTTAATTTTCAATACATTCATAATTTAATTATACTTGTATGATTATAATATCAAATTAAATGAAGTATATTTTTGTTGCATTATTTTATTTTTTAAATATGTCGTTTTCTTTTTCTCAAGGAGAGAATTTAAAAGACATTGATTCACTCTATAAAGAAGATCACTTTTATGCCAGTATTACATATAATCTATTAGGGAAAGCGCCTAGCGGTATTTCTCAAAGTGGGTTCTCTTTAGGATTCCATTTGGGTTTTATAAAAGATATCCCTATAAATAAAGATAGAAACACAGCGATTGGTATTGGTTTAGGCTATTCTATAAATTCTTTTAATCAAAATCTTTTTGTTGAAAAAAATAACGCAAATAGCTTTATTTATAAAACTATAGATGATAAGAATACATTTTCAAAAAATAAATTTTCAAATCACTTAATAGAAGTTCCAATAGAGTTTAGGTGGCGCACATCAACACCAAGCAGTTATCAGTTTTGGCGTATTTATACGGGTTTTAAATTTGGATACGTATTTACTAATGCACTAAAGTACGAAGGAGATTTGGGGAGCTTAAAATACTATAATGTTAGGGATTTCAATAAATTTCAATATGGTTTAACTTTAAGTGCGGGGTATAATACATGGAATGTTTATGTATACTATGCGCTTAATCCAATTTTCTCTAATAATGCTATCTTGGAAAATGAAAAAATAGAAATGAATGCAGTTAAAATAGGACTTATATTTTATATATTATAACCAATAATTTACTAAAATTAGCTGAGGTATAACACCTATAAATGCACCTATTACAAGTTCAATATTAGAATGTGCTTTTAGATGAAGTCTTGACGTAGCGACTGCTCCAGTGATTATAGCCATTAATGCCAATGTTCCATTTATATTAATGCTAAAATGAATGCTTAGGGCAACAAAAAACATAAATACACCACATATAGCAATCATGTGTATACTCGCTTTAAATTTAAATATAACAAGTAATAAACAAGCCATATTAGATATGAGTATTCCTAAAAAGAAAAAATAAAGTTCAATAGACTGCGATGGTGTTAAAATACGTTGTAAAACAAGTAGAATAACAATACCATTCAAAATTAATGGATAAATACGTTCTTTAGTTGTTTTAAGGTTTATAGTACTTACTATTCCAAGTGTTTTTAATAAAAAAAACAATAAAATAGGTAGTACTAAAGTTAATATAGATAAGGAGACTATTTTTGCTTTAATAATTTCAATAGGTATGTATCTTGGTGATTTAGAAAAATAAAAAATAACACCTAATATAGGCATTATTAAAGGGTGGAATATATATGAAATACTTTTTAATAGTCTATCCATTATATTTTTTTACGCAATCTAGCGACAGGAATATCGAGTTGCTCTCTGTATTTTGCAACTGTACGTCTAGCAATTGGATATCCTTTTTCTTTTAGTATGGAAGCTAAATTCTCGTCAGTTAAAGGTTTTTTCTTATTCTCATCTTCAATAACAGTTTCAAGAATTTTCTTTATTTCCCTAGTGGAAACATCTTCACCTTGATCATTTTTCATTGATTCAGAAAAGAATTCTTTTATTAACTTGGTGCCGTACGGTGTATCGACATATTTACTGTTTGCAACTCTAGAAACGGTTGAGACATCCATATTAATTTCATCAGCAATATCTTTAAGAATCATAGGTTTTAAATTACGCTCATCTCCGGTAAGAAAATATTCTTTTTGATAATGCATGATTGAACTCATAGTTACAAATAACGTTTGTTGGCGTTGTTTTATAGCTTCAATAAACCATTTAGCAGCATCTAATTTTTGTTTAATAAAAGTTACCGCATCTTTCTGGGATTTCGATTTTTCTTTAGCATCCTTATACCCCTTCATCATATTGCTATACTCTCTAGACACGTGAAGTTCTGGTGCGTTTCTTCCATTAAGTGTTAATTCCAATTCGCCATCAACAATTTTTATAGCAAAATCAGGGACTACATGTTCTACAATTCGATTATTTCCAGCATAAGAACCGCCTGGCTTTGGATTTAAATGTTCAATTTCAGTAATGGCATCTCTTAACTGTGCTTCAGTAATATTAAATTTGTGCATTAATTTCTTGTAATGCTTTTTTGTGAATTGATCAAAAGCGTTATCAATAATATTAATTGCTAATTCTGTATATACCGTTTTTTCTTTTCTGTGAAGCTGAATGCTTAAGCACTCTTGTAAATTTCTTGCACCTACACCTGCAGGGTCTAATTGATGCACTATTTTTAAAACTTTTGCAATTTGTTCTTCAGTTGTATAGATGCTTTGTGTAAACGCTAAATCATCCATAATATCAGTCAGTTCACGCCTTATATAACCACTTTCATCAACACTTCCTACTAAAAATTCAGCAATATCGCGCTCATCTTCAGAAAGTGTGTATGTGTTTAATTGATTTTTTAAGTGTTGTGTAAATGATGTTCCTGCAGCATAAGGCATAGTTTTTTCTTCATCATCAGCACTGTAATTATTAATTTGCGTTCTGTAATCTGGAACTTCATCATCACTTAAATACTCGTCAATATTAATTTCCTCTATGTCAGATTCTTTATCGTCAAAATCATCGGTGTTATCAAAATCGGAATCTAAGTCATCTTTGTTTTCTTCTTTACCACCTTCCAATGCTGGGTTTTCTTCTAATTCTTGCTTTAAACGTTGCTCGAAAGCTTGAGTAGGCAGTTGTATCAACTTCATTAATTGAATTTGCTGAGGTGATAATTTCTGCGATAATTTGAATTGTAAATATTGTTTAAGCATATTTTGATTTAAGGGTGATATTCAAAGATAAAAACTATTTTTTAAATTGACCTATCAGGTTTTAAAACCTAGTGAATCCAAGAATGTTTAAAATTCTGCATTTTGCGGTGTTCTTGGAAAAGGAATCACATCTCTAATATTACTCATTCCTGTAGCAAACATAACCAAACGTTCAAAACCTAAACCAAAACCAGAATGTACCGCTGTACCAAATTTGCGTAAATCTAAATACCACCAAAGCTCTTCTTCGGGAATATTTAATGCGGCCATTTTGTCTTTTAAGACCTCTAGACGTTCCTCACGTTGTGCACCACCAATAATTTCCCCGATACCAGGAAATAGAATATCCATAGCGCGGACGGTTTTACCATCTTCATTCAAGCGCATGTAAAAGGCCTTTATATTTGCAGGGTAATCAAATAATATAACTGGGCTTTTAAAGTGTTTTTCAACTAAAAAACGCTCATGTTCACTTTGCAAATCAATTCCCCAGTCATCAATAAGGTATTTGAATTTCTTTTTTTTATTGGGTTTAGAATTTCGTAATATATCAATAGCTTCAGTATAACTAACACGTTTAAAATTATTGTCTGTAACGAAGTTTAACTTTTCGATTAGAGTCATATCGCTTCGTTGAGCCTGCGGTTTGGTTTTTTCTTCATCTTGAAGGCGTTTATCCAAGAACTCTAAATCTTCACGATTGTTGTTTAATATATTTGTAATAACAGATTTCATAAAATCTTCAGCCAAGTCCATATTACCAGCTAAATCCATAAAAGCAACTTCGGGCTCAATCATCCAAAATTCAGCTAAATGGCGTGAAGTATTGGAGTTTTCGGCTCTAAAAGTGGGGCCAAATGTATACACTTTCCCTAAAGACATCGCATAAGTTTCAGCTTCTAACTGGCCAGAAACGGTTAAGTTTGTTTCTTTTCCGAAAAAATCTTTAGAATAATCAATATTGCCAGCTTCATCTAAAGGAGGGTTTTTGCTATCAAGACTTGATACTTTAAACATCTCACCTGCACCTTCCGCATCACTTCCTGTAATAATTGGCGCATGCATGTAATAAAACCCGTTATCATTAAAATATTTATGAATAGCAAAAGATAATGCAGAACGTAAACGCATCACGGCACTAAATGTATTTGTTCGAGTACGCAAATGGGCATTTTCTCGTAAAAATTCGAAAGAGTGTTTTTTTGGTTGGATAGGGTAAGTCTCAGGATCAGAATCTCCTAAAACAATTAATTCACTTACTTTTATTTCAACTTTTTGACCTTTACCCTGACTTTCTACAAGCTCTCCTTTTACATGAATAGCTGCTCCTGTAGTAATTCGTTTTAAAAGTGTTTCATCAAAGTTTTCAAAATCTACAACACATTGTATGTTATTTAAAGTGGAACCATCGTTTAAAGCAATAAAGCGGTTTGCTCTAAAAGTTCTTACCCAACCTTTAACCTCAACTTCTGGTATGATGATATCTTCTGATAATAATTTTGAAACAGTTTTTAAAGTCATGCATTTATAATTTATACTGTAAATATAAAGGTTTCATTTATGAAAATTCAATTTCTAAATTCCAAAATTATTCGATTTAAAATTTTAAATTGTATTTAAATAAAGATGAATTAATTTACGTCTCCGTCTTCCGGAGGAATAATATTTATAGTGGGTTTCCGGAGCACTTGCTTGTTTGCAATATGACGTTCAAGGGAAAGTAGTAGTGAAGGTAATAGTAATAAATTAGATAACATAGCAAATAATAATGTTGCAGAAACTAGAGCGCCTAGAGCAACCGTACCTCCAAAGCTCGAAATGGTAAAAACCGAAAAGCCAAAGAACAAAACAATAGAGGTATAAAACATACTTACGCCAGTTTCACGTAAAGCACCATAAACAGAAACTTTGATTTTCCAATTATTAGCTTGGAGTTCTTGCCTATACTTCGCTAAAAAGTGAATGGTATCGTCCACCGAAATACCAAATGCAATACTGAACACTAGAATGGTTGAAGGTTTAATAGGCACACCTAAGTAACCCATTAAACCAGCTGTAACAAGAAGCGGTAATAAATTTGGGATTAGAGAAATTATAATCATACGGCCAGACCTAAATAAATAGGCCATAAATAAGGCGATTAAAAATATAGCCAGTGCTAATGATATGACTAAATTTTTAACTAGATATTTTGTTCCTTTCTGAAATAAGAAGGCTTTACCAGTCATTGTAATGTCGTAACGTTCTTTTGGGAAAATTTTATCTATTTTTGTTTTAATATTCTCCTCGATACGCTCCATTTTATTTGTTCCAACATCTTTCATAAATGTTGTAATACGTGCATATTGCCCTGTACTATCTACAAAATTTTTAAGTAAGTCAATATTTGATGATGAATTTTTAGCATATGATAAAACAAAACTATTTTCCTGCGATGTTGGTAGTTGGTAGTATTTTGGATTCCCATTATAATAGGCTTGTTTGGAATATTTAACTAAACTAACCACTGAAACAGGTTTTGATAATTCTGGGATTTCAATAATCAAATTCTCAAGTTCATCCATGCGTTTAAGGGTAGATAATTTCATGACCCCTTTTTTACGCTTGGTATCTACCATAATTTCTAGTGGCATAATACCATTAAACTCTTTTTCAAAAAACCTTATATCGTTTACGAATTCAGATTCCTGAGGCATATCTTCAATTAAACTTCCTGAAATATTTATTTGATAAATACCTATAATACTTACAGCAAGCAGAAGTACGGATGTGATGTAAATAGCAATACGCTTGTGCCTTACCATTTCTTCCATCCAATTTACAAAACCACCAATCCAACGTTTGTTTAAGTGTTCTAAATGCCGCTCTTTAGGGTAAGGTAAAAAGCTATATATTATTGGAATTATTAATAAACATAAAATGAAAATAGAAATAATACTAAGTGAGGCAACAACCCCAAATTCTTTTAAAAGTTTGCTTTCAGTTAAAATAAATGTTGCAAACCCAGAAGCTGTAGTCACATTGGTCATTAAGGTTGCATTACCAATTTTAGTGATGACACGCTGTAATGATTTTACTTTATTGCCGTGAAGTTTTACTTCATGCTGGTATTTATTAATCAAAAAAATACAATTTGGTATCCCAATAACTATTATTAGTGGCGGAATTAATGCTGTTAGGACACTAATTTCATAATTCAACAATCCAATAATCCCAAGCGTCCAGGCAACACCAATACAAACCACGATAAGAGATATAAAGGTTGCTCTAAAAGATCTAAAAAAGAAAAAGAAAATAACAGATGTTACTAAAAGTGCAGCTATAATAAATTGGCTTATTTCATCAACAATATTTTTTGAGTTTAAGGTTCGGATGTAAGGCATACCAGAAACGCGTACATTTAAGTTATATGTATTTTCAAAAGTTTGAATTCTTGGTAATAAAACATCAATAATAAAATCTTTTCTTGCAGAGGTATTTATTATGGCTTTATCCATGTAAATAGCTGTACGAATGGTTCTTGTTTCTTTATTGAACAAAAAATTATCGTAAAAAGGATATTTTCTAAAAAGCTCGTTTTGAAGTTTTTCAATTTGATTTATAGATACCAAGGAATCTTTTATAAAAGGTTCCAAATTAAACTTTTCATTATCTGTATCTTTAACAAGTTTCTGAAGATCTTTTATGGAAATTACAGTTTCAACCGATTTATCTTGCTTAAAACTATCTGATAGTATGTTCCAGGCATTCAACTTTTCAACTGTAAATAAAGTACTGTCCTTTACACCGAGTATAATAAGATTCCCTTCTTCTCCAAAGATTTTTAAAAAGTTATTGTAAGTAATATTTACTTCATGATCATCGGGCAGCATATTAGCTTCACTATAGGCTAGACGCATATTATCCCATTTCTGAGCAAAAAGAAATGTCGCAATTGCAATACCAATAAGAATCGTGATTTTATTACGTAAAATCAATCTTGCGGTAACATCCCAAAAGTTTTTTGTAAAAAATTTAAACATGCTCTAGCTAAAAGATGGTAAAGGTAGAAAAAACAACTATAAAACCTCAGGATGATAAGCTAAATCTAAATTTTGTTAAATATATATTAGCCATGAAAGCTTTTTTTTATAAATTGTTATTCTACTAACTATACTATAATATTTATTTGACATTAAACTTATCGCATAAGGAAGATAATATTTGTGAAAATTTCAATAAAAAGAAATCAGTCACTACTGAGTTTTTGTATGAAATAGGAGACGCACAATTATGGCAAGAATTTAAACTTGGAAGCGAGAAAGCGTACGCTATTATCTATAAAAATAATGTCTCTTTATTGTACAACTATGGTTTGAAGATAGTTAGCGATAAGGATTTAATTAAAGACTGTATTCAGGATCTTTTTGTTAATATATGGAATAATAAAGAGAATTTGGGACATGTTGTATCGATTAAATCTTATCTTTTTACATGTGTTAGAAGAAAATTAATTTTGGAATCTCAAAAAAACAGAAAGACAGTCTGCCATATGGATAAATACGCTGTTTTAGAGGCATTATCATGTTCTACTGAAAAAAAATTAATAGAAAAGCAAAATTTTGATCAGCAAAAGAAATCTTTAAAAGAAGCCATAGAGAAACTTACCACAAAACAAAAAGAAGTACTTCATTTAAAATATAATGCCCAGTTGAGTTATGATGAAATTACTCAAATAATGACTTTAAGTAAAAAAGGAGCTTATAAACTTGTTGATAGAGCGCTAAAGGGTCTTAGAAAGTATATGCTCAAATAATAAAAATACTTCATACATAATACTTATTTTCAAATTAGTAATTAATTAAATTTTCTGTGGGTTTTCATTCGTTTTATAATAAAATGCATTGAATATTATAAATAATTCAATTTTTTTGGGGTAAAAATCAGAATTTCTTCTCTTACTAAGTATAAGCTATTAAATTTTAAAAAAATAATACTATTAAATGAAATACATCGATTACACAGAAGATGATTTTATAAAAGACGAATATTTTCAAAAATCGGTTTTAAAACCTGATTCGATGACTTCAAACTTTTGGGTAAATTGGTTAGAGTCACATCCTGAAAAAAAAGAAATAATTAAAAATGCATCCCACTTTATTCGATTGATTAATAATGACGAAGAGGCACTACCCGAGCAAGATTTTGTTAAAATGTGGCAATTTATTATACAAAAAAGAAGCGTTCAAAATCAAAACCGGATATTCAAATTTAATAAATCATCCAGAATTCTATTTCAAAGAACAGCAGCTGTTTTAGTTGTTGGTATAGCTGTTTTTTATGGTATCCGTTTATCAGGAATTTTTAACGTTTCAGAATTAAAACAAGTTGAAATTGAATCCAGAATAACTTTAGAAATGGAAGATGGTACAATAAAATTTTTAGACGAAATGGCTTCTGAGGTTTTAACCAATAAAAATGGGCGTACTGTAATTAGTCATAAAGAATCTTTATTATCATATCAAAGTACCAATAATGCAGAAGCCACTTTAGTTTATAATCAACTAACTGTTCCGTACGGAAAAAAATTCGAAATTTTACTTTCTGATGGCACCCATATATATTTAAATTCAGGTTCAAAATTGAGATATCCAGTAAAATTTTTGAAAAATAAACCGAGAAACGTTTTTTTAGATGGAGAAGCATATTTTTCTGTTAAAAAAGATAAATCGCGTTTGTTTACAGTAATTACAGACGATTTAAATACGCAAGTATACGGAACAGAATTTAATGTCTCTAGCTATAAAAACGAAAAAAATACATCAACCGTATTGGTAGAAGGTAGTGTAGGTGTATATAAATCTAATAACCACAATGGCGATGCTCCGATAATGATACAACCTGGAAAAAGAGCCATGCTAGAAGGCGATGTTATTGAAATTGATAAGGTAAACGTTAATAAATTTATAGCTTGGAAAGAAGATAAGTTGCACTTTATTAATGATCGATTTGATGTTATTGTCAGAGAACTAGAAAGACATTTTAATGTTAAAATAAATAATGAGTTTCTTGAATTAAATGAAAAAGAATTTACAGGAACATTTACAGAAGAAACATTAAATGAAATATTAAATATTTTTAAAGAACATTCGGGGTTTAAGTATACCGCTAATGGAGATGTTTATAATATAATTTCAAATTAAATTAGCCATTCAATAATGGGTAGAAAAGATAAGTTTAACAAAATTGTTTTATTGAAACTTTATCATGCAAAACATAAAAAACATAAATATATGAGATAAAAAAATTTTTAAAAAAAAGGAAAGTGCGGTAACACTTTCCAATTAAAAAATCGATTAAAGAAGTGAAAAAAAACCAACTATAATCTAAACTAAATTATGAAAAAATTAATTAATTCAACGGTAGGATACTCGTGTATTTTATTGAAATTTAATCTTAAAATAAGATTGTCATTTTTACTGTTTATGTTCTCGTTATTTCAATTACAAGCAATAAATGGATATGCTCAAAAAACAAAGATTGACATAAACATGAATAATGCTTCTATTTTTGAAATAATAGAAGAAATTGAATCTAAAACAAAGTTTAAATTTTTTTACAGTAAAAACGAATTATCTTTAAACCAAAAAGTAGATGTCAATGCTAAAAAACTGAAGATTGATAAAATACTAGAACAAATATTTACTAAAACTAGCATAAGCTATAAAATTATAGACAGGCAAATTATTTTAACACACAAAAAAGTGGAGAATAATAAGTTAAAGCCAGCTACTTTGAAGCCTATTTTAAAAGAACAAACTATTCAGATAAATGGAACCGTAAAGGATGAGTATGGTATGTTTTTAGCTGGAGCTAACATTTTAGAAAAGGGCACTACAAATGGAGCTCAATCAGATTTTGATGGAAATTTTTCTTTATCTGTAGCTAATGAAAACGCTGTATTGATAATAAGTTACATTGGTTTTGTAACTAAAGAAATTGTAGTTGATAATAAAACGACCTTTGAAGTTATTCTAGCGGAAGATGCTGCTAGCTTAGGTGAAATTGTCGTTGTAGGTTATGGAACACAGAGCAAGGAAAGTATTACTGGGGCAATTTCTACAGTAAAATCTGATGACCTTGTTAGAACACCAACCACAAACACAACCGCAACTTTAGCGGGTAGGTTACCAGGACTGGTAGTTACTCAAAATAATGGGCAACCTGGTGGTGATACTGCTAATGTTAGTATTAGAGGATTTGGTAACGCTTTAGTAATTGTAGATGGTGTACCTCGCGATTATCAACAGTTAGATCCAAATACTATTGAATCAGTTTCTGTATTAAAAGATGCTTCTGCAGCAGTTTATGGCGCAAGAGCCGGAAATGGAGTTATACTTGTTACCACTAAAAGAGGAACTTTTGGAGCACCAAAAATCAACTATTCTGGAAGTTATACGTTGCAACAACCAACTTTTTTGCCAAAAATAGCAAGTCCAGAAAGTTTTGCCAGATACCAACAACAAGCAGAACTTCTTGAGGGTGTTGCGATAGCTGATTTAACCTTTTCAGATGATGATATTTTAAAGTACCAAGCTGGAACGGAGAACGGTTTTAGGGGTACAGATTGGCAAGATGTTGTTTTGAAAAATTGGGCAACTACTAGGCAACATAATTTTAACGTACAAGGCGGTACTGAAAATGTGAAATATTTTACTTCAATAGGTAAGTTAGACCAGAAATCACTTTTGGAATCTGGAGATGGAAATTTTAAAAGATATAATATGGGTGCGACAATAGATGCTAAAATTAGTGAGCGTTTAGATATTGGCGTAAATCTTAAATATAGAGAAGAAGAAACAGAAAGACCAAGTGGTATTTCTGGTGATAATGATAGTTATTCAAGAATTTTCAGATTCTTAGCCTCAATGGACCCAACGGTTCAGCAAAACCCTGATGGATTATTAACCGCTGCACACCCGCTTGAAAGTAATGCTATAGCATACTCAACTAGGGATATTACAGGTATTAACGATACGAAAAGAAAACAGTTTGATATCGTTCTTAATTTAAAATATAAATTATCTTTTTTAAAGGGATTAAATGTTACAGGTAAAGTAGCTCACCAAACCGCAAATAGTGTTAACAGACTTACTAGGGTGCCCTTCACTACATTTAACCACGATTTTGTAACAGGCGAAAGTTCTCCTGCATTTACAACTGCTGATAATGAGGTGAATTCTACAAGTATTAATTTTAGCTTAACAACTACTCAAGTAGGATTGGATTACAAAAGAAGTTTTGAAGAGCACAATTTTTCCGGTGCACTTATATTAGAAAATAGATATACCGATAACTATTCTTTTAATGCTAGTAGAGCTGGACTTCTGTCCTCAGATATACCTTATCTTTTTGCAGGAACTGGAACTCAAGAAAATGGTGATTCTGTTTTCCAAGATGGACGTCAAGGTATTGTAGGGCGACTTAATTATGATTATAAAGGGAGGTATTTATTAGAGGCCTTATTTCGAGCAGATGCCAATATACAGTTTCCAGAAGACCAAAGATGGGGCTACTTCCCAGGATTTTCTTTAGGTTGGGTAGTTTCTAAAGAAGGTTTCATGCAAAATTCCTCAACAATCGATTTTTTAAAGTTTAGAACCTCTTTTGCTAGTTTAGGATTTGACGGCACATCCAGTTTCGATTATTTAAGCGGATTTGAATTACAAGATGGAAGAGCTAACACATATGCTTATAATTCTCCAATTAATACAACGCTAAGAACTATTGGTTTAGCAAACCCTGGTATAACATGGGAAACAATGCAGACATATAATTTTGGTATCGATGCCAGATTATGGAATAGTAAACTGGGTGTTGAAATGGATATGTTTTACCGAAGACGTGCCGGAATTTTAAGAAACAGAATAGATCAATTCCCAGATACTTTTGGAGCAGACTTGCCACAAGAAAATCTTGGCATAAGAAGCAATCAAGGTTTTGAGCTTGTACTAACTCATAAAAATAAAATTGGGGATGTTAATTTTAGTGTTTCAGGAAATCTTACTTGGACAAGAGAGAAAATAATTGATGATGTTGAAAGGGAATTTGACCCCAATGATCCAGATGATGCTAGAATCAATCAAAAAAACGGACAATGGGCAAATCGTCGTTTTGGTTACAAAACAGATGGATTTTATGATAGTCAAGACGAAATTGATAATGATGGTATAGATTACGACCCAAGTATTGGAGAACCTATTTTAGGGGATGTTAAATATATCGATAGAAACGGTGATGGTATTATAAATTTCAGAGATCAGCAAATTATTGGTAGAAGCGAAATTCCAGAGTTATTCTTTGGGTTAAATTTAAATGCAGATTATAAAGGATTCGATTTATCTATGCTTTGGCAAGGAGCCGGAAATTTTGACTCACAATTGGACGATTTAGAGGTAGCAGCTAACACAAGTATTGGTTACATACCATTTCAATATCAAGCAGATAACGCTTGGAATGCTGCTAACCCTTCAGCAGCAAGGTTACCTGCACCATCAACCAGCGGATTGAATACTCATAATAATCAAACACTTGATATATACCAAAGAAATGGAACGTATTTAAGACTCAAGTCTCTAAGTCTTGGTTATAGTATCCCTGAATCTCTTTTAAATAAAGTTAATTTGAAAAGTGCAAGAGTTTATGTTGCTGGATATAATTTAATAACACTAAGAGATACAGGTATTTTTGATTTTGACCCTGAAGCGAGAAGTAATGATGGTATAGCTACTTATCCCGTACAAAAAAATATAAGTTTTGGTGTAAACATTGGTTTATAAAATTTAACGTAAAAATTTAATATTATGAAAAATATAAAAATATTATTAATAACGCTTACCATGATGACAATAATGTCGTCTTGTGAAGACCCTTTAGAAAGAACAGCTGTTGGAATATTTTCTGAAGAGAATGTTTGGAAAGATGAGGCTTTGGTAGATTTATACGTGGCAAACGTATTCGCGCGCACAAATTTTTTGCCAGGAGCAGGTAATGGCAGTATTCATGAGTTAGTTGTGGATGCATGTGCTGGTGGTTATGCAAGAACGTTTGGAGGATGGCCGGCAGGCTACACCTTTACACAAGGTGCTTTTTCAATTCAAGGTACTGGAAATGATTCAAATGAGTACTGGAACTGGGATTTGGTTCGCGATATTAATACAGGTATTGAGGAGTTAAGTGATGGTAATAGTGTTTTGCCTTCAGATTATAAAGATGCTCGTTTAGGCGAGTTACATTTTTTAAGAGCTTGGGTATATTTCCAAAAAGTAAAACGATATGGTGGTGTGCCAATAATAAAATCAGCACAGAATCTTGAACAGTCCTTTGAGGAAATTTCAGTACCAAGAAATTCTGAACAAGACGTTTATGATTTTATTGCAGAAGAATGTGATACTGCTGAAAATTTATTAACGGGAAAATCTTTAGATTACGGGCGTGCCACATCTTGGGCAGCATTAGCACTAAAAAGTAGAGCCATGTTATACGCTGGTAGTATAGGTGAGTTTGGAATGATACAGCTAAATGGTTTATTGGGTATTAGTGACGCTGATAAATATTGGAAAATGTCATATGATGCTTCAAAAAAAATAATAGATCAAGGAGGATTTGAGCTATACGGAAATGGAGCTGCCAATTTTGAAGAAGCTGAAAAATCATACTACGAGCTATTTACAAAAGCTGAAGGTAATAATGAAGTGATTTTTGCAGAAGTATTTGTAGGGGAAGGATCCAAGTCTGAAGATTGGGAAAGATGGTGTGCCCCAGCAGCTGTAGGCGGTACAACCTTTCTTAATACGTATTTGGAAACCTTCGAAATGTATGAGTATATAGATGGTACTTCGGGTGAGTTAGATAGAACTACTCTTGTTGAAGGTGTATTTCATGATATGGCAGATTTTATTGGAAAAAAAGATCCAAGATGTCGTGCTAATATATTCTTACCGGAAGTGGAATATGGAGGCACTACCGTTTGGATGCATGAGGGACTATACGTAAATGGGATTTTGGAAACAGACAATGTAAATGGTATTGATGTTCCTGCTAAAGGTCCTGGAAGAGATATTCAGCGTACAGGTTTTTTTAATAAAAAACGTAGTAATGATGATTTTTTAGTAGGTAATGGTTTTGCCATGGGGGGTACAGATTATGCTGTATTCCGATTAGGTGAAATTTATCTAAATATGGCTGAAGCAGCTTTTGCGCTTGAGCAAAATGGAGAAGCTTTAGAGGCCTTAAATACCGTTAGAAGGCGTGTGTTAATGCCAGATAAATTGGCTATAACATGGGAAGTGATTCAAAATGAAAGAGCTGTAGAGTTGACTTTTGAACAACATCGTTATTGGGATTTAAGGAGATGGAGAATTGCTGATACAGAATTGGATAGAAGAGCTAGTAAAGGAAATAAATATTCAGGAGTCAGATGGCGTAAAGATTTTGACAATCCAGGAATGTATGAGATTATTTTAACAACTACGGGTACCGCAACCGATAGTTGGGATCGTATTTTTGAGCCACATCACTTTTATTTTCCTATTGGATTAGATAGAATACAAAGAAGTCCCGCGTTTGTTGAAAATCCAGGATACAATTAAAAATTTTATAAATTAAGTTAATAGTGTAAAAAAGATCGTCTGAATAAGGCGATCTTTTTTTATATAACAGATAGATTATAAGTTATTTACAGTAAAAAATAATAATATTACAGGAAGTTATAACGAAACATTAAATGTAAATTTAAAAGCCACGTTATCACCAATTTTTGGTAAATGATAAGCGCCATAACGGTATGTAAAGCTAAGGCCGAAGCCAAACAGTAATTTATTAAACTCGAAACCAGATTCTGTATAGCCTTTTCTTAAGGAACCAAATGTAATATTTTGATGTTTTTCTGGGCTATTCATATCTCCAATGGCCACTCTTGTAATTAATACCATTTGTGGTTTGTAGTTTTCAGATATATTAAAAGGTTTTAGAAAATGTTTTAATTGAAATGTAGCAAACTTATCAGAAAAAAATTCATTAAAATACATAGTTTCAAAACTGTTTAATCCAGCTACTGAAAAACGTTGTAATATAGTTTCCTTGTTAATATTGTTAGGGTAGGCGTGGTATAAATGTGTTAATGGTGTATTCCCCCTCGCAATACCTGAAACTAATATAAATTCAGAAAATGCTCCATTTTCATTCTCAACTTTATAGAGTGTCCTGAAGTCAAATTTTGAAAATCCAAAATTGCTACCTAAAACATTTTTGAAACTTTTAGCGTATTGAAATGTAAATTCAGGATAACCCGCTTTGGTTTTTTTTTGGCCTTTTTTTGATGGTTCAAAAGTACTAAACGGGCTCCATTGCAATCCTATTTTTGCTGTACTTAAATGAATAGCGGTAATAGCATCATTACCTGATAGGTATGAGTATTTATAAGTTGGCTCTACATTGCTTATGGATATTTCGGTTTCTGTTCTTAAATTAGGAAGAAATTGATGTTCTAAACTTATGGATTTGGTAATGTGTTTATGAAACAGATCGATGTTTAGCAAACGTGGTTCAAAAAATTGAAAAAACCTTTTATCTGTTAAAAATTTTGTGCTACCCGTTTCCTGTAAATCATCAGTGTATGTCGCATTTAACCATGTATTTGTTTCTTCGGCTAATCTAAATCCGCCGCCAAAACTGTATTTAAAGCGGTGATCTTTAAATCCATAAACAACATAAGTATTAAATCTGTATTTTTTAGAAAACACATCATTGGTACGGCCGCCAATGCCCGTTCTTACACCTTCGTATTGATTAAACTTTACGAGATACCTTAAATCCATATTGAAATATTTTGAAGGTAAAAAGCCATTTCCTAAGCTTTTTAAAAGGTCACTTTTTTTAATAGAATCTTGCTCTGTAACTGTGTTTTCTTTGTAATCAGATTGCCCTTCCATAAAAGTTGTAAAAGTCATTAAAAGAAAAAAAAGGCAATATCTTAACATATTAAAAAAACAAAAACTATAGATTTATAAAAAAAAGCGACAAAATTGTCGCCTTTAAAATTATTTTTTAACTCGTATTGATTGTAACTTAAACCGTCATAATTTCCTTTTCTTTATTATCGAAAAGTTCATCGACTCTTTTAACGTGGTTATCTGTCATCTGTTGTATATCAATTTCAGCATTACCTTTTAAATCCTCTGATACATCATCATTCTTTTTAATGTCATTCATAGCATCTTTACGAGCTGCTCTAATACTAACTTTAGCATCTTCAGCTTCAGCTTTAGCTTGTTTAGATAAATCTTTACGACGTTCTTCCGTTAATGGCGGTACGTTAATAATAATGGTTTCGCCATTATTCATTGGGTTGAATCCTAGATTTGCATAAGCGATGCCACGCTCTATTTCTTGAAGCATATTCTTTTCCCAAGGCTGAACCGTAATCGTTCTGCCATCTGGTGTGTTAACATTTGCTACTTGGCTTAGTGGTGTTTGCGAACCATAATAATCAACCATAACACTTCCAAGCATAGCAGGACTTGCCTTGCCAGCTCTAATATTTAAAAACTGCTTTTTTAGATGCGCCAATGCATTATCCATCGACTCTTTTGTGCTATCTAATATAAATTGTATGTCTTCGTTCATTTTTTAAACTTTTATTTCAATACCCTACGTGTTCAAAAATCACACCAATTAGTTATACGTTAACTACTGTTCCAATATTTTCACCAGAAACTACTTTTAGTAAGTTTCCTTTTTTGTTCATATCAAAAACAATAATAGGTAATTTGTTTTCTTGACTTAATGTGAACGCTGTTGTATCCATTACTTTTAACCCTTTTCTCAATACATCATCAAAAGAAATGGTGTTAAATTTTACTGCGGTAGTATCCTTTTCAGGATCTGTATTGTAAATACCATCAACACGAGTTCCTTTTAAAATCACATCCGCTTCAATTTCTATAGCGCGTAAAACTGCAGCAGAATCCGTAGTGAAATAAGGATTTCCCGTTCCACCTCCAAAAATCACAACACGTCCTTTTTCTAAATGGCGCATCGCTTTTCTTCTAATAAAAGGTTCTGCAACTTCGTTAATTTTAATAGCTGATTGTAGTCTTGTTGGTAACCCAGCATCTTCCAAAGCGCCTTGTAAGGCCAAACCATTAATAACGGTTGCAAGCATACCCATGTGGTCGCCTTGTACACGATCCATTCCTTTACTAGCACCAGCAACACCTCTAAAAATATTTCCGCCGCCAATAACTATGGCAACTTCAACGCCTTTATTTGTAATTGTTTTTATATCTTCTGCATATTCTGATAGGCGATCAGGATCAATACCATATTGGCGGTTTCCCATTAATGCTTCGCCAGATAGTTTAAGAAGTATTCTTTTATATTTCATGAGTTATTTACTGAAGTTGCACAAATCTACACATTTTTTTTATTTTTAAAGGAAGCAAAATGAAATCTTGTATTCTGTAATTATAAAAAATTTTGGTCGTTTTTTAAGATTTAAAATAAAAATAGGGCACCCTGTGGCTTATAGCTATTTTGCAATACCTTAACCACGCTATCCACTAGATCGATCTGCAAAGCAATACCGTGCTTTTTTCGGGATGTGTTTAATCAAAATATATTTTTTCAGATGAAATAGAAAATTTAAGCATAAACCCAGTTCAAACTATTTTTTTGCCGTTCTAAACGGCTAAAAAAATAGTTTGAACAAAAAAACTAAAAATAGTCAACCTACATCAGTATAACACACTATTAATATGACGGATTATGAAAAAAAAATAAAAAGAGGTTCGTATTGATAGTGTAGAAAGTTTTGGATATACTAAAAATTTAAAAACAAGAGATTCACTTCATTCTGATAAATTAATATGGCATGTTATAGAAAACAGTCCAATATATAAAGACGCATTTTTCAATAAAATATAGATAAAAAAACCACTATTCTTAATTAAGAATAGTGGTTTAACTTTTATTGTATATACGTTTTCGCGGAAATTACATACCTACTGTAGCGCGCTTAAAACCAGAAATTTCAACCGCTCCATATGAAGCTACATATTCAGCGACAGTTTTCTTATCATCTTTAATGAATTTTTGATCCAATAAGCATTGCTCTTGATCTAATGTTGTGTTATCAGAAATAAAACGTTCCATTTTTCCTGGTAAAATTCTATCCCAGATTTGTTCTGGCTTACCTTCAGCTTTTAATTCCGCTTTAGCAGCTTCTTCAGCTTTAGCTATAACTTCGGGAGTTAATTGCGCCATAGAAATATAAGTAGGTACGTTTTTAAGTGTTTTACCTAAACGGCCTAATTCGATGTTATCCTTTTCAATAACAGCAATTCTAGCTTCAGTTTCAGATGTTACGAATGCGGGGTCAAAATCTTTATACGATAATGAGGTTGCTCCCATAGAAGCAACTTGCATAGCGACATCTTTAACTAAAACATCAGCATTGTCAACCTTGGCAGTTAAACCTACTAAAGCAGCAATTTTATTGATGTGAACGTAAGAACCAACATAAGCAGCTTCTAATTTTTCAAAAGCCGTAATATCAAGTTTTTCACCAATTACACCAGTTTGTTCAACTAATTTTTCAGCAACCGTCATACCATCAAAATCAGACGCTAAAAAGGCTTCTTTAGAGTTTGTAGTCAAAGCAATATCAGCTAATTGGCTAGCTAATGCTAAAAAGTTTTCATTTTTACCAACAAAATCAGTTTCACACCCTAAAACAATAGCAACGCCTTCAGTTTGTTCTGCATTGATTTTTGAAACGGCAGCACCTTCAGATGAATCTCTGTCAGCTCTTTTTTCCGCTACTTTTTGTCCTTTTTTACGAAGAACAGCAATCGCTTTATCAAAATCACCTTCAGCTTCAACTAAAGCTTTTTTGCAATCCATCATACCTGCGCCAGTTGCTTGTCTTAATTTATTGACTTCAGCGGCTGTAATTTTTACTGTAGTACTCATAGTTATTATAATTTAAAAAAAGTCGTTTAATTTATTTTCAACCAAGAAAAAAAACCAAACGACTTATTTGTTTTGTATTAATGTTTTTTATTCTTCTTCAGCTGTTGCTTTTTTAGCTGGTGCAGCTTTCGCATTGGGAGCCGCTTTTTCAGCTACAACTTCTGTTTTTGCTTCAGCCTTTGGAGCCACTTCTTTTTTTGCTTTTGGAGCTGCTTCTTTTTCAGCTTTGCGCTCAGCTAACCCTTGAGCTACTGCAGATGTAACAGCGGTAAGGATTTTATCAATCGATTTAGAAGCATCATCATTTGCAGGAATCACATAATCAACCTGACGTGGATCAGAGTTGGTATCAACCATTGCAAAAATTGGAATGTTTAATTTTTGAGCTTCTTTAATCGCGATATGCTCACGCTTAATATCTACAACAAATAAAGCACCAGGTAAACGCGTCATATCATTAATGGAACCTAAGTTTTTTTCCAACTTAGCTCGCAAACGATCAACTTGTAAACGTTCTTTTTTAGATAATGTCATGAATGTACCGTCTTTCTTCATTCTATCGATAGAAGCCATTTTTTTAACAGCTTTTCTAATAGTAACAAAGTTAGTTAACATGCCACCAGGCCATCTTTCTGTAATATAAGGCATGTTAATTTCACCAGCTTTTTCAGCAACAATATCCTTTGCTTGTTTTTTTGTTGCAACGAATAAAATTTTACGTCCGGAAGCTGCAATTTTAGCAAGTGCTGCTCCAGCTTCGTCAATTTTAGCCGCTGTTTTGTATAGGTTTATAATATGGATACCATTACGCTCCATATATACGTAAGGCGCCATATTAGGGTCCCACTTACGTGTAAGGTGTCCAAAGTGTACACCTGCTTCAAGTAATTCTTTTACTTCTACTGCCATTTTGTAATACTAGTTTACGTTCTGTTGAATTAGCAATGTTCCATTTGGCTTTCAGCGTTAAGCTTTTTGCACTTGGCTTCATTTAGATGCTAAACTAAATCCTGTCTTATTTAGACTAGGACAACAATAACTTGTTTAATTTTATTTTTTGTTGGAAATGATAAAGATATCTGATAACCAGATCCTGAACCATGTCCAGGATATTAACGTTTAGAGAATTGAAACTTCTTACGCGCTTTTTTCTGACCGAATTTCTTACGTTCAACCATTCTTGGGTCTCTTGTTAATAAACCTTCTGGCTTTAAGATTAACCTGTTCTCAGCATCAATCTCACACATCACGCGTGAAAGGGCTAAACGAACAGCTTCTGCTTGACCAGTAATACCACCTCCGAATACATTTACTGTAATATCAAAGTTGGCGTCATTGTTAGTCAAAACTAAAGGTTGTTTTACTTTGTACTGTAAAGTAGCAGTAGTAAAATAATTAGCTAAGTCTTTTTTATTGATTGTAATGTTACCTTTTCCTGGGGCAACATAAGCGCGCGCAACAGCCGTTTTTCTACGGCCAATTTTGTGAATTACTTCCATGTTATTTAAATTCTTCTAGATTTATTGCTTTTGGTTTTTGAGCTGCATGTGCATGCTTGTCTCCAACAACAACTGTTAAATTGCGAAATAAAGATGCTCCCAATTTATTTTTAGGTAACATGCCCTTAACCGCTTTTTCTACTACTCTTGCAGGATCTTTTCCGTACAGTTCGGTAGCAGTTAAACTTTTTTGACCTCCTGGATACCCGGTGTGACGAATGTATGACTTATCAGTCCATTTGTTACCAGATAACGTAATTTTGTCTGCATTGATAACAATTACATTATCTCCGCAATCAACATGAGGTGTGAAATTTGGCTTGTGTTTACCTCTTATAAGTTTTGCAACTTTAGAAGCTAAACGACCAAGCGCTTGACCTTCAGCATCAACCAAAACCCACTCCTTGTTTACAGTAGCTTTGTTTGCTGAAATCGTTTTGTAGCTTAATGTGTCCACACTTTGATTTTTTAATTATTAAACATTCCTCTCTCAAAAAGAGTTTGCAAATTTACGATTATATATTTGATTACCAAATACTCGGATGCAATATTTTAGATATAATAAATGGAGCCATTTAGTATTGGTTTTTAGCCTAAAAAAAACCTATTCATTAATCATTCTTCATTGATTATTGAATAGGTGCTATTTATATTAATTTTTTTTAAATAGTGGAATACTATTATTCTAGCCTTGGTGTATCATTGGTGTTTTTTGTTTTATAGTAAGCATAAACCATAATCGCCAATTCGATGCCTACAATTGCAATTCTCACTTTTCTACTTTTTGTTAAAGTACCTGCTAAACCTAATATTTTTGAAGTTTTCATTTTTTCTTTTTTTATTCATTTAAATCTAACTTTTTTTGAAATGCTTAATTAATGCAATAAATATAGTTTTTAACTCAAAAAAATATATTTTAAATTTCCTTTAAGATTTATTAACACTAGCTGTTAAGATTGGGTTAAACCGCGCTGTGCTTTTGTAAAATACATGTATCCAAAGTATTTTAGATGGAAAGAAATTATTAATTAAAAATAATCACAAATGAAAAATTTAAATAAAAAGACCGTTGCAATTTTAGCAACCAATGGATTCGAAGAAAGTGAATTAATAGAACCTAAAAAAGCATTACAGCAAGCTGGAGCAGATGTACATATTGTATCTCTAGAATCTGGAGAAATAAAGGGATGGGCAGATGGCAATTGGAGCAACTCATATAAAGTTGATAAAACCTTAGATCAAGTTACACAAAGCGATTACAATGCTTTAATGTTACCGGGAGGGGTTATAAACCCAGATTTACTTAGAAAAGATGATAAAGCAGTACAATTTATTAGATCATTTTTTGAAAATCATAAACCCGTAGCAGCAATTTGTCATGCACCATGGTTATTGGCTGAAGCAGGCGTTTTAAAAGGTAGAAAAATTACCTCCTATGATTCTATCAAAACAGATATTATAAATGCAGGAGCGCAATGGATTGACCAAGAAGTTGTTGTTGACCAAGGCTTGGTAACCAGTAGAAACCCTAATGATTTACCAGCATTTAATAGAAAATTGGTTGAGGAAGTTTACGAGGGTAAACATGAGATGCAAACCGTATAGTTATATTTGGTATATAATTTTTAAAACAAGCAGGATTCTAATTTTAGAATTCTGTTTTTTTTTCAAATGATAATCTTGAAGAAAAAATAATTATTATACATCTATTTTTAAACAGTGCAATACATTATGTACTTATTGTTTTAGTAATTTCGCAGCTTTAAAAATTAGAATATGATTTCAGTCGATAATTTAGAAGTTCAATTTAGCGGAAACACACTATTTAGTGAAGTGTCATTTACAGTTAATGAAAATGATAAAATTGCATTGATGGGAAAAAATGGTGCAGGCAAATCTACTATGATGAAAATTATAGCTGGTGTCCTAGACCCAACTTCCGGAAGTGTTAGGTGTCCTAAAGACGTGGTAATTGCTTATTTACCACAGCATTTATTAACTGAAGATGATACAACTGTTTTCGATGAAGCATCCAAGGCTTTTAGTCATGTGTACAATATGCGTGATGAGATGAACGATTTGAACAAGCAGTTGGAGTCACGAACCGATTATGAATCTCAGGCCTACATGAATCTTATTGAACGTGTTTCAGATTTGGGTGAAAAATATTACGCCTTAGAAGATATTAACTATGATGCTGAAGTTGAAAAAGCCCTAAAAGGACTGGGTTTTAATAAGACTGATTTTACTAAACAAACTAACACGTTTAGTGGTGGTTGGCGTATGCGTATTGAATTGGCTAAAATTCTACTTAAAAAACCAGATTTAATTTTGCTGGATGAACCAACAAATCATATTGACATAGAATCGGTTATTTGGTTGGAGGATTTTTTGGTTAATAAAGCTAAAGCTGTGGTTGTAATATCTCATGATAAAGCGTTTATTGACAATATTACCAATAGAACTATTGAAGTGACTATGGGGAGAATCTACGATTATAAAGCAAACTATACACACTATTTGCAATTGCGAGAAGATAGGAGAGCGCATCAAATAAAAGCGTTTCAAGAACAGCAGAAATTTATAGCCGATAATCAAGCATTTATAGATCGATTTAAAGGTACTTTTTCTAAAACTAATCAAGTATCTTCTAGAGAGCGGATGCTCGAAAAATTAAATATTATTGAGATTGATGATGTGGACACCTCCGCTTTAAAATTGCGCTTTCCTAAAACACAGCGTTCTGGCGATTATCCCGTAACGGTAAAAGATGTTTCAAAATCTTATGATAACCATGTGGTGTTTAAAAATGCAAGCATGTCTATTGCAAGAGGAGAGAAAGTTTGTTTTGTAGGAAGGAATGGCGAAGGAAAATCAACCTTGATCAAAGCAATTTTAGGCGCTATTGAGGTGAAAGGCGAATGTGTTATGGGACATAATGTTCAAGTTGGTTATTTTGCCCAAAACCAAGCGGCCTTATTGGATAAATCGTTAACTGTTTTTCAAACGGTTGATGAAGTAGCGCAAGGTGATGTAAGAAAACAGATTAAAAATATTTTAGGGCGGTTCATGTTTAAAGGTGATGCCATTGATAAAAAAGTAGGCTTACTTTCTGGAGGAGAAAAAACTAGATTGGCTATGGTAAAATTGCTTTTAGAGCCTGTAAATTTATTGATTTTAGACGAGCCAACTAATCATTTGGATTTAAAATCTAAAGATGTTTTAAAAGAAGCTTTGTTAGATTTTGATGGCACATTAATATTAGTTTCGCACGATAGGGATTTTCTTCAAGGACTCGCAAATAAAGTTTTTGAATTTAAAGAGCAAAGGGTTATTGAGCATTTTGAAACTATTGACGAATTTTTGATTAGAAATAGAATTGAGAATTTGAAGGCGATTGATTTACAGATCCTTTGATATTAATTTGTGATTATTGAATTTAAAATAAAATTTAATTTTAAAAACTATTTTCTTAAGTCTAATAAAAATTATATTTGTGGAATAATTACAATTAAACTGTAATATTATAATTGAAGAGCTTTAAGGTAACCTTTACTCAAGACCATAAATTTTTTAATATAGCAATTGCAATTTAAAAACATTATTATTATGAAAAAAGCAGTATTTGCTATTGTAATGTGCACACTTGGTTTGCATTCGCAAAGCAAGTTGCTTCCAAATATTGGAGGCCCTTTTAAGCTGGAGCAAACCTTAAAAAATAACGTGTTGAGTTTAAAGGATTCAGAACATACTATAAACCAAGTGCTTTTGTATAATAAGGAAACTTTTGAGCGTACAGCGTATCAAAATGATTCTAATACCATAAATATTAATTTAGATGAGATTAAATCTGGATTACATACAGCAATGGTTTATGTAAATGGAGATATTGTCGTTTTTAATGTGGATATAAAACCTACTAACTTATCTGAAAACAATGATGAAACCGATTTTGCATTAAAAACAAAAGAGAAAATTGTTAAACATTACCACGTAATCTCTACTACATATTATAAGTATAATGTAAGTGAGTTTAATGTGTTTAGTGAGAAAAGAAAAAATGAGTTAATAGAAAGAAATATTTATGATTTAACAACTCGTTCGGGAAAAAAAAATAAACTGCTTATACATGCTGTATATGCAGATTACAGTGAAGCTGTTATCTATGAAACAGTAACACCAAAGAAAATTTAATTTTTTCAAGATCGTGTTTGAAGTTTAAAAACTAACTTTTAAAAATTTCCCCAAACACCACTATAACTGGCAGTATCTCATAAACTGTGTAAGTTTTAAAATCTCAGGTTAATATTTAGCCTGAAATTTTTTACTTATTTTACAATCAATTTTGATGTATCTGTTGTATTCCCAGCACTAATTCTCAATAAATAAAAACCAGATGACACTTTCTGCTTGGAATTATCAGATTTATCCCAATTTATAGTAATTTCACCAGCAGATACGTTTTCATTTTTGAGTGTTTTTATTAATCTGCCTGATATATCATATATAGAAATATTCAAAAAAACACTTTTTTTAAGATTAAAGTTAATTTTTGTATTATTAAGTATGGGATTAGGAAACACAGTTATTTTTGAATCTAAAATATTCTTCGTCAGAGATAATGTGCTATCTGTGGTAGTCATTTCTATTACACCTAAATAATAAAATCCAAAGGAATTATTATTTCCAGGTCCTGTGGTTGATGTAAATTTAATTTCCCCAGTAGCATCAGGTTGTACATTTAATATGTCAGCGATATTCGATGTATTCCTAAATACTTCTAAAGTTTTGGATTGGCTGGTAAGCCCGGAAATTGTGTATAATGTTTCACGGCTTTCATTACCTGCACCCATTCGCGAAGCAAAAATACGGAAGGAATAGAACTTAGAAATATCTAAACCGCTTAAAATAAATCCACCTGTTGGCTCAAGGGTACCTTGGAAAATTTGATTTTCTCCGAAGAAAGAGTCGGAAGTTGCTGTAGAAGGAAAGTTTAAAGATGCATCTGGAGAATTCGTTCCACTCGGGTTATAATCATCAAACACATCGTCAATATTTAAAGCTACTCCTGTTAAATTACCGTTGCTATCAATGAGATTAGGTTCTGAGAGATTTGTTGTAGTAATATTGTTCCAATTACCGGAAGTTGTATTGCCGGGACTTCCAAAATCTATGAGAGTCTTAACTTGAGTGTTACCAATAAAACTAATTAATAATAAAAATAAAAAGGAGATGATTTTTTTCATAACAAAAGATTTGGAGTTTTTTATTAAAAATAAATAAATTTAAACGAATAGATGTATTATATAGGTACGAATTATTTTTTTTTGCTAAATCCAATTTTTTATTAGCAAAATTTTATCCTGAACAAAAAAAGGATAATATGGTAACTCCTAAATGTGAACTAAATAATTATACTATATATACGTATAAAAGTTGCAAAAGGTTTTTAAACAAAAAAACCGCTAACTCTAAAAGTAGCGGTTTTTATTATTTAATTTGATTACCTTCTTTATCAAAAAAGTGGTATTCTAAATATGTGTAAGCATCTCTTGGTAAGACTTTAACCCATTTTTTATGTTCTAAAAACCATTTAGAACGTATAGATGGAATACCTTTTGTTAAAAAGGCTGCTATAAAAGGATGTGTGTTTAAGGTCACCTTTTTATAGTCTTTCTTAATTAATTTTTCAAGGTCGTGATTTATTTTTTGAAGTAACCCGATTGGGGCTTCAACCTCAGCACCATTAATGATCGCATCTGGGTTTTCCTCGCGCGTTTTTATGTTCATTTCTGGTCGGACCCGTTGTCTTGTGATTTGTATCAAACCAAATTTACTTGGTGGCAATATTTTGTGTTTTGCTCTGTCATCTTTCATTTCATCACGAAGATGATTAAACAATTTTTGTCTGTTTTCAGCATTAGTCATATCTATAAAATCAACTACGATAATACCGCCCATATCACGTAAACGTAATTGACGAGCCATTTCGGTAGCTGCTATTATATTAACTTCTAGCGCTGTATCCTCTTGATTGTTTGCTTTGTTTGATCGGTTTCCACTGTTGACATCTATAACATGGAGTGCTTCGGTATGTTCTATTACCAAATACGCCCCTTTTGCCATGGAAACAGTTTTTCCGAAAGAGGTTTTTATTTGTCTTTCAATTCCAAATTTTTCAAAAATAGGATTCTTAGACTGATACAATTTAACAATTGATTCTTTCTCTGGCGCAATTTCTTGCACGTAATCTTTAATTTGATAGTAGAGTTCTTCATCATCAACAGTAATTCCTGTAAAGGTGTCATTAAATATGTCTCGTAAAATTGACGAGGCTTTATTCATTTCTCCTAATACCTTACTAGGGTGATGTGCTCTATGTAGCTTTTTACACATTGCCGTCCAACGACTAAGCAAGTTTTGTAAATCTTTATCTAGTTCTACTACTTTTTTGCCTTGAGCTACAGTACGAATTATTACTCCAAAACCTTGGGGGGTAATACTTTTTACCAAACGTTTTAATCGGTCTTTTTCTTCGCGATCTTCTATTTTTTGAGAAACAGAAATACGACTGGAAAAAGGAACTAAAACAATATATCTACCAGCAATAGAAAGCTCTGAGCTTATTCTAGGGCCTTTTGTAGATATCGGTTCTTTTACGATTTGTACTAATAGCGATTGATTTGATTTTAAGGCGTCAGATATTTTGCCGTCTTTATCAATATCTTTTTCAAATGGGAAGTCTTTTAAAGAAAAATCTTTTAGTTTACCTGTGCTTACACGTTTTGTGAATTTTAAAAGAGAAGGTAATTTTGGCCCTAAATCATGATAATGCAAAAATGCATCTTTCTCATAACCGACATTAACAAATGCGGCATTTAGTCCGGGAACGGCTTTTCTGATTTTGGCTATAAACACATCACCAACAGCAAAGTCGTTACTATCTTCATCTTTCTGTAATTCAATAAGTTTTCCATCTTTTAATAAGGCAAAATCAACATTTTCGGAACTAGATCTAATGATCAATTCTTTATCCATTCAGTTAATTTTTGTCCCGATAAATCGGGATGGATTAAACATTATTTTTTCACAGGATTTTAATCCGTGGAGTTCAAACAACACTTAAAGTGTTAAAAAATTAATGAACTCATTTCAATGAACTTTTAATAAAGTCCCCTTTTAAGATTTAGGGGATTTCAAAACCAAAAAAAGTAGCTAATCTAACTACTTTTTTGATTTATTTTTTCTTCTTGTGACGGTTAGCGCGTCTACGTTTTTTACGTTTGTGCGTCGCTACCTTATGTCTTTTACGTTTTTTACCACTTGGCATAAATAGTGTTTTTTTAATTAATAATTCGTTTTATTTTTTATTTAACGTCAACATTTGTTTTAACGCCTTCTACAAAAACTTTTGCAGGTTTAAATGCAGGAATATTGTGTGCAGGTATTTTAATAGTTGTGTTCTTAGAAATATTTCTACCTGTTTTTTCAGCTCTTGTTTTGATTATAAAGCTACCAAAACCTCTAAGATACACATTGTCTCCACCTTCTAAGGACGTTTTTACTTCTTCCATAAATGTTTCAACAGTTGCTTGAACATCGCCTTTTTCAATTCCTAATTTCTCAGAAATTTTTGCTACTAAATCAGCCTTCGTCATTTTAATATATTATTTTTATGTTATTCTAATTTTTAAAAGGGATGCAAATATAGGAATTTAATATTCAATATTTCAAACCTAATTAACTAAAATTTAATATTATAAACGTTTATTTTTGTTTGCTTGATTAAATATATTCATGATATTTTCAAAAACTTTAATACACTGGTACTCAAATAATAAGCGAAGCTTACCTTGGCGCAAAACGAATAACCCATATCACATTTGGCTATCCGAAATTATTTTGCAGCAAACACAAGTAAAGCAAGGCTTGCCCTATTATGAAGCTTTTATTAGTAAATTCCCAACGGTTTTTGTTTTGGCTAAAGCTAATGAGAGTGATATTTTAAAACTTTGGCAAGGTTTAGGTTATTATTCTCGTGCTAGAAATCTTCATGTTTCTGCGAAGTACATAGCGAATGATTTGAAGGGGGTTTTTCCGGATAATTATAAGGACTTATTAAAATTAAAAGGTGTTGGTGATTATACCGCAAGCGCCATTGCTTCTATTTGCTATAATGAAGTTGCTGCTGTTGTAGATGGTAATGTTTATCGCGTTTTATCTCGCTATTTTGGGATTGATACCCCTATAAATTCTTCTAAAGGAGCAAAAACGTTTAAAGCGTTAGCACAAGAATTAATTGATAAAAAAGAACCTGCGGATTTTAATCAGGCTATCATGGAATTTGGAGCCACGCAATGTAAACCTAAAAATCCATATTGTCATATTTGTCCGTTTAAGCATAGTTGTATCGCATTTAATAAAAATAGAATTCACGAATTGCCAGTAAAAATAAAATCCGCGAAAGCAAAAAAGAAATATTTTAATTTTTTGGTATTTATTTCTGAAGATGAGAAAACGATTTTAGAAAAGCGTGAAGGTAAAGGGATTTGGCAGAACCTGTATCAATTTCCTTTAATAGAAACAGAAAGGCGAGTAACTGAAAAGGGTTTTAAAACTCTAGTTGATAAGTATGATGTTTTAAAAAATGTTTCTTTTGAAATGGCTTTATATAATAAGGAAGCCATAGTTCATAAATTATCACACCAGCATTTATATACTAACTTTTGGATTGTTAATGTAAAAAAGCTTCATGTTAAAGGGGTTTCATTATCTAACGTGCACGAATTTGCAGTTCCTGTTTTAATTGGGAATTTTATTAAAAATTTTAATTTCTAATGGTTTAATATTTACAATCATATTTTTTTATTAATTTTAAAGAAATGCAAAGCAATTCAGTAATTTTGTACTCTATAAAAACACAGATTATGGCAGGTTCGTTAAATAAAGTAATGCTAATTGGGAATTTAGGTGATGATGTTAAAATGCATTATTTTGAAGGCGGCAATTGTGTTGGTCGTTTTTCCATAGCCACTAGCGAAACTTATACGAGTAAGCAAACAAACGAGCGCATTACTAATACGGAATGGCACAACATAGTAGTTAGGAATAAAGGTGCTGAAATTTGTGAAAAATACTTAAGTAAAGGTGATAAAGTGTATATTGAAGGGCGTTTGAAAACCAGAAAATGGATAGATGATAAAGGGAATGATAGGTATTCAACAGAAATTCAATGTTCTGAATTTAAGTTTCTTTCAACTAAAAAGGAGAGTGAAAACAATGCTAATGCTCCAAATACTCCTGCTCAAGAAAAGCCAGTAGTAAATCAGCAAGTAGAAAATAATAACGCACCTACGGCAAAAGATAATGATGATCTTCCGTTTTAATAATAAACTCGGTAACTTATCGAGTGTTTTATGTTTAACTAAACCAGTTATAATTGGATCCTGACCCCACGAGTTTTATAATTTTGATTATGGCAATTGATGTTTCAGTTGTTTTTAGCTTTGCACTATTGTTTTTGCTTTTATTTTGTTCAGCGCTTATTTCTGGCGCTGAAGTGGCCCTGTTTTCTTTAAATAGGGGGGATGTAGAAGAGGGTTTAGAGCAGAAATATAAACGTGTAGAAATCGTATCTCAACTTTTAGAACGCCCTAAAAAACTATTAGCTACAATTTTAGTAGCTAATAATTTTATCAACATAGCTATTGTAATTCTGTTTGCTTTTCTAGGTGACTTTATGTTTGGAAATATAGCCGACCCTAGAGTTAAATTTGTAGTTGAGGTCGTGGTAGTTACTTTTTTGATTTTGTTGTTTGGAGAAATACTTCCCAAAATTTACGCTAGCCGAAATAATTTGAAATTCGCCACATTTATGGCTTATCCACTTAAAGTTTTAGATGTTTTATTATCACCAATAAGTTTGCCAATGCGAGGTGTAACTTTAGCAATACATAATAAATTAGGGAAGCAAAAATCTAATTTGAGCGTAGATCAACTATCTCAAGCTCTAGAGCTTACCAGCACAGAAGACACCACTAAAGAGGAACACAAGATTTTACAAGGCATTGTCTCTTTTGGAAATACGGATACCAAACAGGTTATGCGCCCCCGTATTGATATTTTTGCACTTAAAATAGAGCAAAAATATTTGGAGATTATGCCACAGATAATCGATAATGGCTATTCAAGAATTCCTGTGTATCGTGATAATATGGATACCATTGAAGGTATTTTGTATGTCAAGGACTTATTGCCATATATAGATAGAAAACAGTTTGATTGGACCACTTTACTGCGTGAGCCATTTTTTGTTCCTGAAAATAAAAAATTAGATGATTTAATGGCTGAATTTCAAGAAAAGAAAGTTCATTTGGCCGTTGTTGTCGATGAGTATGGCGGAACTTCAGGGTTGATTTCTTTAGAAGATATTATTGAAGAGATAGTAGGGGATATTAGTGATGAGTTTGATGATGAAGATTTAACTTACTCCAAATTGGATGATAAAAATTATGTTTTTGAAGGTAAAACAGCTCTAAAAGATTTTTATAAAATTATTAAGCTTGAAGATGATATTCTTTTTGAGGAAAATAAAGGCGAAGCAGAAACTATTGCAGGTTTTGTTTTAGAAATATCAAAAAGTTTTCCAAAACTGAATAGTAAAATAAAATTCGAAAATTTTGTTTTTACTATTGAGGCTATGGACAAAAAACGAATTAAGCTTGTTAAATTCACTATGATCTAGATTTCTTTACAATTGAAAACGAATACAGCAACTGAATACTGAAAATTAGATGGTTTTAAAAATGAATGTCTCTTATATGCTGAAAAACTTATTACTATTATGTGTTTTTATATTGACATCATGTGGATATGAAGATTACGTGCCAAAACCAAAAGCAGAATTACGACTGGACTATCCAAAAGCAAATTATGTGGATTCAAATTTAGAACTGCCATTCACATTTGAGAAAAATTTATTAGCTACAAAAGTGTTCTCGAAACAAATAAAATCAAATACTAAAAGTTATGGCGTTAATTTGGAGTATCCTTCTCTAAAAGGGACAATTTTTTTAACATATAAAGCAATAGAAAAAGACGATAAAAATTTAAAAAATTTTTTAAGAGATGCCCAAAAATTCACTTTGGAACACACTAAGAAAGCAGATGAAATACCTGCATATCCTTTTGAGGATAGTAAAAGAAAGGTTTACGGTATATTATCCGAAGTAAAGGGGAATGTAGCATCGCCAGCACAGTTTTATGTGACTGATAGTGTGAATCATTTTTTAACTGGCTCATTGTACTTCTATGCGAAACCTAATTACGATTCGATATTGCCTGCCGCTGATTATTTGCAAAAAGATATCAAGCGTATTATGGAAACAGTGACTTGGAAATAGGAAAAAAAAGACCTGACAGGTTTTTAAAGCCTTTAAGGTCTGTATAAAAATTTTAAAATATATTTAAGCCTTTTTTTTAGAGCAACATTCCTCTTTGCAATCTACTTTACAAGCTATTTTTTCACCATTTTTAATACCAGATTTACAACATGCTTTTTTGCATTCCGCTTCACAAGATTTTTTCTCTTTATTTGCACAACATACTTTTTTGCAACTGGCAGCACAAGTTTTTTTAGTTGAGAAATGGTCCACTGTTTTCATATCACTTACCTTATAAGTTCCAGAAACCTTTACAACAGCTTCTTCAAGTGTAGTTGGAGAAACTTTAGCTTCATTGTATTCAACCATAGCTAGTTTTTTATCAAAATCCACAATTGCAGATTTTACACCATCCATTTTAAAGATTTTTTTTTGGATAGCGGCGGCACAACCTATCTGACACGTCATCCCATCTATGGTGAATTCCGCTTTAGCGTAAGTTGCATTTGGGTCTAGTTCTTTTGTAACTTCAGTTTCAAGTTCTACTGTTTTTACCTCTGGGCTCTTATCATTTTTACAGCTAAGTATAAGAGATGCTATTATTGTAAGGACTAAAATGTGTTTTATAATTTTCATCAAATTGGTTTTAAAATTTATATAGCAAAACTAATAAATAATGAGTGTTATTTTGTTAAAATGGCAATTAGTATTTAAAATTAGCTTGTTATAAATAGAATATTTCATCATGAAATATTCTATTTATTCAAAAATTTTCACGAAATTTCAGTAAATTAATTTCCTTTAACATGAAAAAATTATCACTTCCCATTCGTTTCGGTATAGTAACTAGTGCTGTTTTAATAGCTTATTTTTTAGTGCTCGCACTCGTAGATAAGCATACTAATCCAGCGTTTAGTTTTGTAAATGCAATTATTACAGGTTTTGGAATTTATGAAGCTATTAGAATAAGTAAACTTTCTGACCCAGCAGGATTTGACTATGCCGATGGGTTTAAAACAGGAATTATTACAGGCTTTGTTGCAACTATAGTTTTTACCTTGTTTTTCTTGATTTATGCAACAGAAATAAATAGTGAATTTTTATCTCAATTATTACAAAATATGAAAGGTGGTCTTAACTCAGGTGTCGGTATAATTACCTTTGTAGTGGCCATTATGGGATTCGCTACATCTGTCGTGTCTGCGCTTACTGTGATGCAACTTTTTAAAAAGAGTAATAATGTGGCTCAAAACAAATAAAACGTTTGTAAATTAATTAATTAGCATTATATTTGCACCCGCCTAACCAAAATTGGAAAGGTTATTTTAAATAAATAAATTAATAAAAACGTTACGCTATGTACGCAATTGTAGAGATAGCAGGGCATCAATTTAAAGTTGAAAAAGACCAAAAAGTTTTTGTTAACCGTTTAGCAACAGAAGAAGGTAAGAAAGTTTCTTTCGATAATGTACTTCTTTTAGGCGATGGTGGCAATATAACTGTAGGCGCCCCGGCTATAGATGGAGCACAAGTAAGTGCAAAAGTCTTAAAGCACCTTAAAGGTGATAAAGTGATAGTTTTCAAGAAGAAAAGACGTAAAGGTTACCGTGTAAAAAATGGACACAGACAATCTTTAACTGAAATTGTAATTGAGAGTATTGCAGCTTCTGGAGCAAAGAAAGCAGCCCCTAAAAAAGAAGTTAAAAAAGCTGAACCAAAAGTAGAAGCCCAAGCTACTGCTTCTAAAGCTGAAAAAGCGGCACCTAAGGCTGTTGCAAAAAAGGCTACCGGTAAAGCTGATGATTTAAAGAAAGTTGAAGGTATTGGTCCAAAAATTGCTGAGACATTAGTCACTGCAGGCATATCAACTTTTGCTGAATTAGCGGCAACTGATGCGGCTAAAATATCAGAGATTATCTCAGGTGTTCGTGGAAATCACGTAACTGATACATGGCCAGCGCAAGCCCAACTCGCAGCTGATGGCAAATGGGATGAGCTTAAAAAATGGCAAGACGAACTAGACGGTGGTAAAGCTTAATTGCAAATCACTTTAATATTAACAATATAAAAACTTAAGACAATGGCTCATAAAAAAGGAGTAGGTAGTTCTAAGAATGGTAGAGAATCAGAATCAAAACGTTTAGGCGTAAAGATTTTTGGTGGACAAGCTGCCATTGCTGGAAACATTATATTAAGACAACGTGGTAATACACATCACCCGGGTGAAAACGTATACCAAGGAAAAGACCATACATTACATGCATATGTTGATGGTTTAGTGAAATTTACAAAGAAAAGAAACAACAGATCTTACGTATCTATTGAGCCTTTTGAGGTTTAATAAATAATTTCTTAAAATTTTAATAAACCCTTTTTGGAAACAGAAAGGGTTTTTTTCAATTGGTTGATATATTTAAGATAATATATTCGATTTTCAAAAAGGATAACCAATAGCAAAATTTAAAATAGGGGCGCTTAAATCAAAATTAAAACGTTTCTCTTTTGGTAATGAAGGATTATGAAATGGGGCTGCTAAATCAAATCGTATTACAAAACCTTGAACATCAACTCGTAACCCAACACCAGCACCCATACCCAATTCACTTAAAAAATCGCCAGAAAATTTACCGCCAGGAAGTGCTGTATTTTCCTTTGAGTTCCAAACGTTTCCTGCATCGGCAAAAACAGCACCATTGAAATACGAAAATATTGGAAATCTGTACTCTATATTGGCTTCAAGGCGAATGTTGCCAGTTTGGTCAAAAAAAGAGCCTGTAGTATTGCTCTCCTTTTCACTGTAAGTTCCTGGGCCTAGAGAACGAATCCTAAATGCACGCACACTGTAAGGTCCGCCAGCAGCATACTGCTTTACAAAAGGAATCACATCGGAGTTGCCATAAGCCAAACCATAACCTGCAAATATGCGTGTTGCAATAAGTTGATTTTTATTTAATTTTAAATGATAATGCACATCTATATCAGCTTTTGCGTATTGTGCGTATTCAAGACCTAAAAACGTATCTGGTTCATTTGGGCTTTTATTTTTGCTAAATAGGCTCAAAGAATTGCCTGCAATATCCAAAGTTGAATTTAAATAAAACTGATGCGTTTTATTTGAGTCTACCATACCATTATATGTAAATGAGTAGGTAAGTCCAGATATAAATTGCTGATTAAAACTTTGCCTTAAAAAAGGATTTTCATTAAGTATAGTCTCAAATTCTTTGGTAGTATTAGAAAGTTTGGTGTAATTTACAGAAATAGGATTTATTTGATGTGTTACGTATCTATTGGCTTCCCAAGAATAACCAAACAGCGCAGTCCCAGATAATAAAGCGTATAATTTTGTTCTACTCAAATAACTAAAGCCAAGAGATGTTTTTGTTTTAGGAATGGCATATTTAAAAAAATCAGTATTTATCTTAAAGGGGAAAATCATCCTAGGGAAAATCAATTCGCTTTCCAATCCTAACTCTACAGAACTTAAACCAGCATTTTTGCCACTTGCTACTTGGGTTTCATAAGCTATTTTAGAACTAATATTTAATGTTTCTCCCCCACTAAATAAATTACGATTACTATATGTTAGGGCTAAAGCAGGGCCTGCAAAATTATTGGATTTTGTAACGCCTTGCAACTCTGCTCTTAAAGCTCTTTTGTTTAATGGCGATAAATAAATGTTAGCTTCTAGAATGCCTAAACTATCCGTGAGTAAAGTATCTATTTCCTTGTATTGAATATTCACAAATTTATAGGCACCAATAGTTGATAGGCGTCTTGCCGTATTTCTAGAGGTTTCAGAACTATAATTTGCGCCTTCTTTTAATGTAATAAAGGGATCAAGATGGTGCGGTTTAAAAAACAGGTCGTCTTGGATATAGTTTTTATCCATAAAACGCTCTACAGGTATTTTGGAGGAATCTATATTTACATTATAATCTGGATAAATATTAACTTTTCCAAGTTTGTACGGTACAATTGCCTTAGTAGGTACATCTTTTTTTAATTTAAGATGTAAATCGAACCTCTTGTTTTTATATTGATTGGTATCCGCTTCAAAAATTAAAAATCCTTCGTTAAAATTATAATATCCTATCTTTTTTAAGTTAAAATTAATGCGTTCGCGCTCTAACTTCATATTCGATAAATCAAAACGCATGTCCTTTTTAAACTCAGTTTTTTTTACGTATTTTTTAATACTTTTATAAATTGGAGATGGTAAAGTGTCTAAATTATATGTCGCCAAACGGTATGGTGCTTGTACATCGACTTTATAATATATAGCTGCTTTTTTCTTGTTCTCAATAAATTTTGAGCTTGCTTTACTGTAAAAAAAACCTCTATTTTCTAATCTATTCCTAAGAAGTTCCTCAATTTCAAAAGGCGCAACATCACTTTGGTAAACGGGTGATTGTCCAAATTTTTCATAAAGAAACTTATTTATAAACCCTGGTTTTTCTTTTTGATTTTTATAATGGAAATATAAACCCAGTTGCATACCTAAAAACTTACTGTTGGGTTTTGGCGTAAGTACTTTTTCTAATTCTATTTGCAATAGATTCTGCTTTTCTATTACGGAGTCGCTTTTAATTTTAACCTGAGCGCCCGTAAATAAACGTTCGTTTTCTGGAATATATTTTTTTATACTACAGGCATATAAAACAGAAATACATAATAGAATTAAAATTTTTTTTAAGCTACGATTCAAAATATAATTTATTAGAGTCTATTTAAAATTAATTTGATTTTTGTTCCATACTTTTGTTGACATCCTGGTTTTTTATTTCAGGTTTTTCTTCAACGTTAGTATCTGGTTTTTTTTCAATTTCTTCTTCTGTGGGTCGAAACATGGCATCCCAGAGTTCACTAAATTTATTAAATTCTTGATTGAAAATAAGTCCAATTCCTGTTACTATTGTTTGCCCATCAATGACATTTTCAAACTCATTTTTTCGAAACCCTTTTAACCTGTAACGTCCGTTTTCTGTAATTAGATATTCTAAACTTACATTTCCTATAAGTGGTGATGTTTCATTTGAAGTGCTACCTCCTTGAATATCAACTTCACTTCCTACACGAACAATAAGGCGATCGTTCAATAATTTTTTTTGAGCTGCAATATCCAGCTGTGTCCTTTCTTGTGGCGAATCTCCTTGATAATCTGTAAAACTATCTACGCCAAAATCAACTTCGAAACCTGTTTTTCCAAAAATTTTATCTGAAACCACATTAAGTTGATCTGATAAAGCATCGTTTAAATTATCTCTGGCAATAGTTGCAACACCACCATTGCTACCATCACTACCAGCATCTGGATAAAAGCGATTTAAAACCAATAGCGAAAAAACCTGGCGATTTAATTCATCTTCCTGTTGGTTTATTTGCTGCACTCTGCCGAAAACCTGACCACCAATTGACCCTTGCTCATCCTCTGGCATATCTAAATTGAATGAAATTTTTGGTGCCATTAATTCTCCATCAATATTTAAATACACAAAAAAAGGTAAGATTTGACGGTATTTACCTTGTTCAGATACATTTATGTTTGATGATGCTGAAGACATTAATGCGGAAGCAGATGTTTCTAATTTATAAATGGCCTTAACATCCAATTTTGCATCAAAAGGGTTGCCAGACCATGTTACGCGGCTCCCTTTAGCAATATCAAAACGACGATTTACTAGATTATATAGATTCATTTCGTAATGCCCATCAAAGACATCATATGCACCAACCAAATTCATGTTTCCATTGGGTTTCATTCTAAAATTCAATTCACCAGAACCTGAAACTTTAAAATTATCACCTGTATTTTCGTCTATAACGATGGTTGCTGTCGCATCATCTTGAACATTTAGTTTTGCTTTAATGTCAAAGCCTTTAACCGTAGCTGTTTGCGATTCGTTTCTAGTTAATATAGCATCAGGATTTTCACGATTTACAAATATGACAACACCATCACGCTCTTCAATATTTACTGTTGCAGATGGCATAACATAGGTAATGTCTGTTTTTGGTTTTACATCCAAATCCATTCTTATTATGGGAATTTGTAAATCGCCGGTTATTTTGGCATCAACATTAAAAGTAGCTTTACCATAAATAAAATCGTTATCCTCTTTTTTAGCATTTAAAAGTTGAAAGTTTTTAGCCTTCATATTTAAATTAAAAGTTGGATTTAAAAACGTTTTTGTACCCATATCCCCAGACATTAAAAATGAGTTTTTGTTTTCATCTAAAATGGTGAAATCGCGCATTGAAATACCATCATTATCAATTGCTAGTGTTTCATTTTTTAAAGTGAATGCGCTATTAAATTTAGCTATTTTAAAATCCGCATTATTGAAGTTTAAAACACCATTATAAATTGGTTTTGCAGTAGTGCCCTTTATTTTAAACTGTCCTGTAAAACTACCATCTGTATCTACTACGGCACCACTTGTAAATCCATTAAGCGCTTTCATTTTAAATTCGTTAATGACCACATCCAAATTTAAATTTGCTGTTTCGTTTTTAGCAAGATATTTACCCATTACATCCATATCTACAGCACCTCCTTTTGTTGCAAATTTAATATCGTAAGTGTCCACGCCAACAGTACTTCCATCAAGGGTAAGTGTTCCCATATTCACATCCATTAGCGCTAGATCTGAAATAGACAAATCTGCAATTACACCAGTGTTGGTTAATGGTTCTTGAAGTATTAAGTTGCCATTTAAATGACCAACAGCAAGCTTTTTATCAGGATTGAAATAATCAAAAAACTCACTAATTTTAAAGTTATTAAAATCTATGGCGATATGGTCTTTTTTTATAGAAGGATTTTTATCCGTAATACCAATAGATTGCGTGTTTTTGTTTATATTAAAATCATTAAAAACCAGATTATTTTCAGTAATAATAACCTCATTATTGTCTGGGATATTCCAAACTTGTTTGTTTAAAGTTAAATTTTGTGGCAAAACATGAAAACGCAAACGATCGCTATGTCCTGTAATTTTTGCTTGTATATTCATTAAATCTTCTTCTTTATGATAAGCCAGAAAATCTAAGGACATCTCATTATTAATTTGTTCACCCTTAATTTCAGATTTTGGCAATAATAATGGTCCTGCCTTAATTTGGTTGAAACCAAAATTGAATAGAAATTTATCATTATCGGTAGTCATAGTGAACGCTAAACTATCTACTTCCAAATCATTATAATTTATGTGAGGCGCTGTAATATCAGCATTAAGCAATCTTTTTCTTTCGTTAAAAACCACAGCAATATCAACAGTATCTATATCTTTAAGATTCACTAAAAAAACTTCATTTATTAGCGTGCTTTGTGATATATGACCTTCCAACGTTAAGTTTACAGGTTTTACAATACTATCTGGAACTTTCGAATTTCTATAAAAATAACTAAACACATGCCTTTGTAAAGAACCACTAAAGGTTATAGGGTCTGTGTTGGACTCTAAGCGTAAATCAAGAATTTTATTATTAATAGCTACAGAAGTGGTATCGGTTCTTACATGCGCTTGAGCATCCAAATTTCCTAATAAATATGTTTTATTATCATAAACAAAAACACCGTCTTTAATTATGGCAGCAATATTATAATCTTTCAAGTTGCCATAAAAATCTGCGTATAATTTTAAGCCTGTTTTTATATTTCTATTGGAAAACCCTAAGCCTTGTAAATCGGCACCAATAACATCCATTTCTACAGTAACCTCAGGTGTTATAGAATCCAGAACAACAAACGCATCAAGGTTTAAATTTAGGTTGTTATCTTTATATTTTGAAGCTATTCTTCCCCTGCCATTTTGTATTTTGCCATTTAAATTAAGGTCTTTTATATTATAGTTGTTCAATTGAAAACTATCTATTTTAGCTTCCACTTTTGCATCAAGCGTATTGATGTTTTGGCCTTTGCCGTTTGCCTTCATAGATGCTGTGAGGTTTCCTAATTTTGGGTTTTTTAACAACGCATTGACTTGGTAGTTTGTAATGGCCACGGATGCATCAAAAACCATGATGTTTTCACTTGCAAATGCACCATTAATTTTTGCGGTGCCTTGAGAAGTGTTTAGTTTTAAATCCGTTTTCATACTGCTTAAGTTCCCCGCAATTTGACCTGAAAGGTTAATATTTTCAGGAAGTTCTATGGCATCTTGTTGACCTTCTAAAAAAATAATTAGGTCTTTTCTTTTTGTTTCTGCTGAAAAATTAGGGATATCAAATTGAATGTTTTCTGGTTGTGTCATGTTTTGAATATTCCCTTTTGCCGAAATGTGCGTTGTATTTCCCCAAAACAGATTTATCTTAGGAGCCTCTATTTTCGATAAATAACCAGAGGCTGTAATGTTTCCATGCAGTGGTTTTTTGCTTAAAGCTACAAAAGAGGTGTTGTTTTTTAGCTGTGGCTGAAATGGATATAAATCTTCCAAAAACATTTTAAAATCTTGAAGATTGAGGTGTATTTTCGTTTTTTCTGGAGCTTGGATAAGTGATGAAAGTGTTGGGTAATTTAAGTTGATTTGCCCCTTAATATTATTTCTGTTTAAACCTATTTTTATTTGGTTTATTTTTAAATTAGTATCTGTAATATCTGCATTAAAATTAAACTCACGAAGTTGGTATCCCGATGCTTCATTAAATTGAAACTCCTCAATTTTAGCGCGAGCGGTTTTGTCTTTTAAAAAAACAGATTCAATCTGCAAATTCAGATTATTTAATACTATGGCATTTGGGTTAAAGAGATCTTTTTTTACGGTTTGGTTATCAAGGTAAAATCCAAAGGCGTTATTTTCCAAATTTAAATTTTTAAAATCCATTTGGTATGCTGGCCACTCTATTTTTGGAACAGCATCTGAAGTTTTATCAATATTATTAGCAGTTGTATTGGCTTTCGTTTTGGTATGAATATTAATTTTAGAGTCCTTTAAATCCAATTGATTAATATTTAGGTTCTTTTCTTGTATACTGAATTTTGGAATTTCAGTATACAACTCTGAAAAATAAGCATCCATAGTAAGTTCGTCTGCCTTGCTTTGGTAATCCAATTTTACATTTTTTAGAGTTAAAGCTGCTGCAATTAATGTAGGTAAAGGCGTTTCCTCCGTTTCAGGATTATTGGGAACTGGTGTTTGAATAAGTTTAATATTGGCATCAGCCATTTCTAATGCTTCAACAGAAAAACGCATAGTTTCCATTTCCATACTAATGTTATCACCTTCAAGTTTATCGAAAATGAAATGACTGTTTATGCCCGAAACAATATCCCTAAAGGCAATATTTATATTCTTAAAATGAAATTCTTTTATAATTGTAGGCTCTACGCTAGTAGTTGTATCTACAGGAGTTGGTGTAGCGGTAGGCGGCGCCAAAGCATCTATTAAAAACTGATAATTGAACCCGAAAATTGTATCTTTCTGCTTTACGTTTGCTGTTAAGCCATTTACATCTATAGCATCAATAGTTTGTGTTTTTCCCATAGCCATATCCCAAATAGCCAGGTTAGCTTCTAAGGTTTTAGAATATACTAAAGTATCGCCAACTTTATCTTCAAGAAATAAACCATCAACCTGCACATTACCACCAAATGTGATAAAAAGCCGCTCTATTTCAACTTTTGTGTTGGTTTTATCAGAAATATAAGAAACCAAACGGTCTTTGATAATACTTTGTCCCCAAGAACTACGGATAAACAGTACAAGAATTATGAAAACAATAAAAACACCCAATAAAACTCTACCTAATCGTCTCAAACTTCGGTGTTTTTTTTTGGGTAATTTTTGTTGTTGTATGTCCTGTTTAGTACTCAAATTTGAAATTTTCAGAATAAAAATTAAAATAGTATTAATTTACAAAGATACCTATACTACCAAATGAATGTGATTTAAATGCATGAATTATTAGCTTAATCGGTAATTATAAAAGTGCTTTTAAAATATGGAGAATATGATTTTTTTTAGAACAGATTTATTTTTTTCCAATAGTAAGTAATTCGTTCCATTGCGTTGTAAACCTAGGGCTGCGGTGTTCTTTTATTAACGCCCATTCTTTTTCGCGATTACCAACAGTAGCTAGTTTTACCTTGTTTTTCCCGAATTTGCTGTTTAAAGCATCGATAACTTTGGTTAGTGATTTTGATTCTGTTTTTTCAGTTTCAGAAAACAGACTCATTTGAATTTGATTTTCAGGAACCAAACCAAATAAATTGACGCCCACTTTTTTATAGCGATATCCCGATTTGAATATTTTCCTTAGGCCTGTTAATGCCTTTTGTGTCAATGTAATGGTACTGTTAGAAGGGCTCTCCAAGGTTAAAATAATATTGTTACTGTATTGATTATCAAAAGCACTATGGTAATTGGTTTGTAAAAAAACTTCAATTTGCGAAGCAGCGCATTTTTGTTGTCTTAATAAATCTGCTACTTCAGATACGTAATAACTGCAAGCTTCTTCAATAAGACTATAATCGGTTAATTTGTAGCCAAAAGATTTTGCAGTACCAATGCCTTTTTTAGCGTTTGGTTGCTCAACCATTTCCAAACATGGCGTATTATTAAGTTCTCTCCAAAGGCGTTCCCCGATAACGGTTAATTCCTTTCTAACCCATGCCACTTCCATATTAGCGAAATCCAAAGCTGTTTTTTGACCTGTATTTTCTATACGAATGGTGTGTTTTTTACCAATACCCCAGATATCCTTAACCCTAGAGGTGCGCAATAAATATTGTCTTTTTTCTTCGGAATCGACCACGTAAACATTATTGTTCTCAGGAATTTTTTTAGCAAACTTATTCGCCATTTTTGAGAGCGATTTTGTCTTTGCAATGCCAACACCTACAGGGATTCCCGTATTTTTATAAATAGTATCTTTTATGCGATGTGCAAGATTGTCCAGTGCTTCAATATCATAATGTGATAAATCAACAAAACTTTCATCAATACTATATTCTTCTACTATGTCAGAGAAATTTTTTAAAGTATCCATAACCCTTCTGGACATATCACTATACAGCGTGTAGTTGGATGAAAAACACGTGACATTATTATCGTCTAATATTTTTTTAATCTTAAAAACAGGCTGAAACATGGGGATGTGCGTCAAGGCCTTCGCCTCCTTATTAGCGGCAATAATACAACCATCATTATTACTTAAAACAACAACAGGTTTATGTCGCAAATCCGGTCTGAAAACCTGTTCGCAAGAGGCATAAAAGCTATTACAATCTACAAGCGCAATCATAATTATAAAACCGATTTAATGATGTAGGTAATAACTCCCCAAAGTTGAAATTCTGAACTGGTCTGTGCTTTAATTTTAATAATTTTAAAGGCATCCTCCTGAATAACGATAACCAACTGGTTTTTTTTAGGTGTTAAAGCCTTATCGATAATAAGCACATCGTTTTTAAGAATATTAAAATCTGAAAAAGAATCGTCAATAGCACGCACATAAAAACTGGAAGATGCGTTTTCAATAAGTACGTCGTTTAAATCTATCCTAGGCTCGCTATAGTGTGTAGCAGGACTAGAAAACCCTGTTTGTTTGGGTTGTGCAACTCTGTGGCTTTTTGATGATTTTTTAATTAAATGTGCTTGGGGCGTTTTCATGTGGTGTTTAATCTAACTACGTTGAATCATTACTCTGAACATTTGAAATAGTGGGATGGTTTATTTCGGGACATTAAAATTAAGGGAAAAATGGATACATTAATGTTAATTTTAAATAAACAATTAACAATTTTGGAATTCCTCTAAAAACCCTGTAAAGCATCAGGACGAAGTACGTTTTAAAATATCATTGATAATTTTTAAATGATGATATGTATGTATTTCCAAAAACCGAAGGGTTTGTTGTTTGTTCAACTTTCCAAATACGTGATGCTCAAAATAGGATGTTTTTGGTAACGTTTTTATCGTGTCAAGGTATTTATAAGCTTGTTTTAGTGCTTTAAGGATATCGTCCTCTAAAATAGTTTTTGGAGGTAATACTTGTTTTGGCGCTTTGGCTTTTCCTCTAGGAATGTAGCATAATGGGAATAATAAAGCACGTAACATATTGAATTTTCGTTCATATTCTTTTGGGTTGGAATTTATAGTCCAATCGCTAACGGCATTAAATACTTTTAAGGTATGATCTAATTGCCAGCCAATGTCAGACTTTGAAATAATCTCATTTTTAAGCGCTCTATTGGGAATGTTTTTTTCTATTTGAAATAAAAGTTGCTTCAGTATCTCAATTCGATTTTTCGACATAGGTCATTTTTTTCTAAAAGGTATTAATTAAATTCTTAACTTTAAGGGATTGCATTCGCAATTTTTATATTGTCTAACCTGAAAATATTTGATTATGCTACCGTTTAGATCTGAAATTAGAAACTCCCCAACGCAACCAACTATTAAAATTTTTTTAAGTGATGAATCCTTGGATGACCGCATTAAAAAGCATTTAGAGCATTTTGAAGAAATTGAAGCTATAGAGCTTAGGGAAAGTATGGGTCAAAATAGAGTCAATGAAAATATTACTATATTTTTAAAAGATAATGTGGATATTAATAAAATAAAGCAATCTATCGATTCTAGTTTGTGGTGGTATTTTGAAGAGGATTTGGTTGATGATTAATATTAGTTGTTTTCTCCAAGAGCAATATAAACCAGAACATCATTAATGCAGCGGTTTAAATTATCTTTAATTTCTTTAGTCCAAAACCTAAAAACGGTATAGCCCATTTCTGCTAGTTTATAGTTCACTTCCCTGTCACGTTGTATATTACGCTCTATTTTTGGAATCCAAAAATTACGATTTGTTTTCAGTTTTTGTTTTCGCTCGTCCCAATTATAACCGTGCCAAAATTCCCCATCAATAAAAATAGCTAATTTGTATTTTTTAATAGAAACATCGGGTTTTCCAGGCAATGTTTTATTATTCACACGATACCGAACATTTTTGTGCCATAAAGCTTTACGAAACTGGAGTTCTGGTTTCGTATTCTTGCTCCTAATTTTGCTCATGATTTTTGAGCGTTTCTTTGAAGTATAGAAACCAAATTCCTCATTAAATCTTGGAACCTTTATTTTGGTTTCATCATAATTCATTGTCTATAAAAATATAAATAATTTAATTATATTTTTATGAACTTATCTTGACTCTTTATTTTTTAGCCGAAATATCAGATAGAATTTGTTGAGGTGATGCTATTTTTAATGTAGAATTGCATTTATCAAAACATATGCTAATACCAAACGTTAAATACAAATCAAAAAAAATCTCATTAAAAATTACTTTAATGAGATTTAAATAATAAATTTCAGCTTTAGTAATTTGTCTAGATTATTTAGAACTAATCACTTCTTCTGCATCAAATCTTTATTTCTTAGGTCTAAAAATGAAAGCATGAGGAAATTTTCGTTTTATTTTTTTTAAAGCTCTGTCAGCTTCCAAACGTGTTCTAAAATTACCTGCCCAAATTTTAAAGTTAGGTGTTTCATATTGCATAGATGGATACCAACCTGTAAAACTATTACTAAATTCTTTTTGGGCATTATATGCACCAGAACGATTTCCTGAATACACCTGGATTTTGTAACGTTCAGGGCTCGTTTCATTTTTATTGATCTCCTTTTTTAAATCCAATAGAACGGCAATATGCTTATCTTGGTTTATGGTAACGCTCCCTTGTTGAGAAAAACTGTATGTGGAGGATAATATAAAACAAACAAGGCTTAAGAGAGAAATTTTAAAATTCGATAGTTTCATGGAATGCTTTTGTTTTTTTCTTTTCAATTGAAATAACTTCATGATTATTTCTTAATAAATACTTGCTTTAATGATAGCTGATGTATTAACAAATTAATTTATACAAATGTATAAGTTCATAAACTTAATTCAAGCCTTTTTTATTATTTAGAATCCCTCTAAATTACCAATTAACACTTCGCTAACATTTATAAAATGGACTTTTAATATTACTTTTGTTGGAGATTTTTTTAACTGTATTTTTTTTCATTTATTGTAATGAAATAATCATACCAAAGTTTAGAAGTTAATTTGACCAACAATATGAGAAAGGTGATTCACCGTAAATTAAGCAAAAACTTTCTTCGTTTAGGCTTAGTTTTTTTACTAGCATTTACAACGGTTCTTTCTGCTCAAGAAGGAGACCCGGCAAAAGGAAAATCATTATTCAATGCGAATTGTGCAGCTTGTCATAAGCTGGATAAAAAAATGACTGGACCGGCATTGCGAAATGTTGAGACACGCCTATCCGAAGATGAAGGGTTAACTAGAGATTGGCTTTACGCTTGGATAAAAAATAGTGCTGGTGTTATCAAATCTGGCGATAGCTATGCTAATAAAATTTATAAAGAGTATGGTGGTGCAGCAATGACTGCATTCCCTCAACTATCAAACGAAGATATTGATAATATTCTAGCATATACCGCTGAGGAAAAAACAGTTGCTCCAGCAGCAACAGGTGCTGCGGTTGCGGTGCAATCTTCATCATCTTCTAGCGGGGTTTCAAATCAGCTTATATTAGGTGCTTTAGCGATACTGTTTATTCTTTTAGCTTCAGGCTTATATTTAGTAAATAAAACATTACGTCGTTTTGCTTCTGCACAAGGCGTAGAAATTCCTGAAACAACACAAAGAACACCGTTGTGGAAAGCGTTCGCTCAAAATCAGTTTTTAATGATTGTTGTAGCAATATTCTTTTTATTATCAAGTGCGTATTTCGTTTATGGTTATTTGTCACAAATTGGAGTGGATCAAGGTTATGAGCCTGTTCAACCTATACATTATTCACATAGAATACATGCTGGAGATAATGGCATTGATTGTAAATATTGTCACTCTTCGGCTAGAGTAAGTAAGCATTCTGGCATCCCATCACTAAATGTATGTATGAATTGTCATAAATCGATTTATGAAGTGGCACCTGAAACAGCAACCGAGGAATATTCTAAGGAATTCTACGACGGAGAGATTAAAAAATTATACGCTGCTGTTGGGTGGGATGATGCTGAGCAAAAATACACAGGTGAATCTCAACCAGTAAAATGGATTCGTATTCATAATCTGCCTGACTTCGCATATTTTAACCACTCACAACATGTTACTGTTGCTGGTGTGGAATGTCAAACATGTCACGGTCCTGTTGAGGAAATGGAAGTTATGTATCAACATGCGCCTTTAACTATGGGTTGGTGTATTAACTGCCACAGAGAAACAAATATCAATGTTAAAGACAATGCTTACTATACTAAAATTCATGAAGAATTATCAAAAAAGTATGGCGTAGAGAATTTAACAGCTGCCCAAATGGGAGGATTAGAGTGTGGTAAATGCCATTATTAATATATTAGTTTCCTATTTCCGCGAAAGCGAAAAAGCTTAAAATAATAAAACAAGAAGTAATTCAATTATATAATATGTCATCAAACAAGAAATACTGGAAAAGTGTTGAAGAGCTAAACGAAAATAGCTCTATTGTTGAGACGCTTAAACAAAACGAGTTTGTAGCAGAAATCCCTACTGATGAATTTTTAGGAAATAAAGATACATTAGAAGCAACATCTACAACACGTCGCGATTTTTTAAAATATGTAGGTTTTAGTACTGCTGCAGCTTCTTTAGCGGCTTGCGAAGGTCCTGTAAAAAAATCAATACCTTATATAGTTCAACCAACAGAGATTATTCCTGGAGTTGCAAACTATTATGCAACTACCATAGCTGATGGTTTTGATTTTGCTAGTGTTTTAGTTAGAACTCGTGAAGGTCGTCCAATTAAGATTGAAAACAATACGATGGCTACTACCAATGGTAGTGCAAACGCTAGAGTGAATGCTTCAGTTTTAGGTTTATATGATAGCTTAAGGGTTCAAGGTCCAAAAAAAGGAGACGATCCAATATCTTGGAGTGATTTTGATGCTGATACTAGTAAAAAATTGACAGATATCGCTGCTAAAAATAAGAATATAGTTTTATTAACACAAACATTTGCTAGTCCATCTACAAATAAGTTGATTTCAGAATTTTCTGAAAAATACGGTAATGTAAGTCATGTTGTATATGATGCTGTTTCAGAATCAGCTGCATTGGATGCTTACCAGGGTAAATACGGAGAACGCGGATTAGCAAATTATAATTTTGAAAAAGCTATGACTATCGTTTCCATTGGTGCGGATTTCTTAGGAGATTGGCAAGGTGGTGGTTTTGATTCTGGATATTCCAAAACTAGAATACCAGAAAATGGTAAAATGTCTAGACACATTCAGTTTGAATCTAATATGTCTTTATCTGGTGCCAATGCAGATAAGCGTATACCACTAACCCCAACGGAACAAAAAATAGCTTTAGCTAAATTATACAGTTATGTTGTTGGTGGTTCAGTTTCAGGTACTTTACCAGAAAACGTTGAAGAGGCCATAAAAAAATCAGCCTCTGAACTTAAAAGAGCAGGAAGTAAAGGTTTAGTTGTTACAGGGATTAAAGACGTAAATGCGCAAACCGTAGCTTTAGAGATAAATGAAGCTTTAGGAAGTAAAGCTTTTGATAAATCATCTCCAATTAAAACAAGACAAGGTAGTGATGTTGCTGTGGCTAGATTAGTTGGTGATATGAAAGCTGGTCGTGTTGGAGCACTTATCATGAGTGGTGTAAATCCAATGTATACTTTGCCAAATGCTTCAGATTTTTCTGAGGGGTTGAAAAAAGTAGAACTATCTGTAGCGTTTTCTATGAAAGCAGACGAAACCTCTTCAGAAACACAATATATCGCAGCAGCACCACATTATTTAGAGTCTTGGGGAGATGTTGAGATTAAAAAGGGACATTACGCATTAATGCAACCAACAATTCGACCTTTATTTGACACCAGACAATTTCAGGACGTTTTATTAAAATGGATAGGAAACGATATTTCTTACCATGATTATATTAAGAATAATTGGAATTCAAGCGTTTTGGGTGGCAATTCATTCAATACGGCATTGCATGATGGTGTGTTTGTTCATGGGTCTTCAAATGGAAGTTTAAATGGTTCGTCAACAAAAACTATTAAAACAACTTCAACAGAATTAAAAGATAAAAAAAATAGAACGTTTGTAGGCGGGATTATCCATGACGTCGCTGTTGGTGTAGGGATAAAAGATGAGGATAAGGATGAGTATGTTTCAAAAATTACAACATCTACTATTAATACGAATACTGTAGCTAAACCCTCTATTGCTTCTGCAGGTAATGCGGCAAGAGCTTTAGCAAAATCATCAAAACCAAGTGCTGGTTTTGAATTGACATTATATACCAAAGTGGGTATGGGTGATGGACAACAAGCCAATAACCCATGGTTACAAGAATTTCCAGATCCTTTAACAAGAGCTTCTTGGGATAATTATTTAACTATATGCAAGGCTGATGCAGATGTATTAGGATTGATGAATACACACGTTGCTACGGGCGCATTAAACGGTAGTTATGCAAATGTTACCGTTAGTGGAACAACTTTAAAGGTTCCAGTAATGATTCAACCAGGCCAAGCAAAAGGTTCTGTTGGGTTAGCTTTTGGATATGGAAAAACATTAGGTTTAAAAGAAGAAATGCAAACAGGTGTTAATGCTTATGCGTTTTATCAAAATTTCAACAATACCCAAAATGTAACGATTGAAGCTGCTGCTGGTGAGCACGAATTTGCTTCAGTACAATTACAAAACACATTAATGGGTCGTGGGGATATTATTAAAGAAACCACTTTAGAGGTTTTTAATACTAAAGATAGGGATGTTTGGAATAGAGTACCTACAGTATCTTTAAATCACGAAGAAACTCCAGTAACTTCTCCGGAAGTCGATTTGTGGGATGAATTCGATCGTTCTATCGGGCACCACTTCAACTTAGCAATTGATTTGAATGCGTGTACAGGGTGTGGAGCATGTGTTATCGCATGTCATGCTGAAAATAATGTACCTGTAGTTGGTAAAACTGAAGTGCGTCGTAGTCGTGATATGCACTGGTTACGTATTGATAGATATTATTCATCTGAAGAGACATTTGCAGATGATGATAATAAGAAAGATGAATTTTCAGGTTTATTTGGTGATCAAGGATCATTAGGTGGATTTGGAGAATTGGAAAATCCAACTGAGAATCCTCAAGTTGCTTTTCAACCAGTCATGTGTCAACACTGTAATCATGCACCTTGTGAAACGGTTTGTCCTGTTGCAGCAACATCACATGGTCGTCAGGGTCAAAACCATATGGCTTATAACCGTTGTGTAGGTACTAGATATTGTGCAAATAACTGCCCTTATAAAGTACGTCGATTTAACTGGTTCTTATATAATGGAAATGATGAGTTTGATTATCATATGAATGATGATTTAGGACGAATGGTGTTAAATCCAGATGTTGTAGTACGTTCTCGTGGTGTTATGGAAAAATGCTCTATGTGTATTCAAAAAACACAGAAAACAATTCTTGATGCGAAACGTGATGGACGAGAAATTAAAGATGGAGAATTTCAAACCGCTTGTTCTGCTGCATGTAGTAATGGCGCTATGAATTTTGGAGATATCAATGATAAAGACAGTAAAGTTGCAAAACTTTTAGAAGATGATCGTATGTATCACTTATTGGAAAGTGTTGGTACTAAGCCGAACGTGCAGTATCATACTAAAGTGAGAAATACAACTGAAGCATAAATTTAATTAAAGAATCAATTATATAATTATGGCGTCTCATTACGAAGCACCTATTAGAAGACCTTTAGTTACAGGTGAAAAATCATACCACGATGTTACTGTGGATGTGGCTAAACCTGTAGAAGGAAAAGCAAATAAACAATGGTGGATAGTTTTTTCTATAGCATTGGTAGCTTTCCTTTGGGGTATCGGATGTATTTTATACACAATATCTACAGGTATTGGAACTTGGGGTTTAAATAAAACCGTAGGTTGGGCTTGGGATATTACTAACTTCGTTTGGTGGGTTGGTATTGGTCACGCAGGAACATTGATTTCAGCTGTTCTTTTATTATTCCGTCAAAAGTGGAGAATGGCAATTAACCGTTCTGCGGAAGCTATGACTATTTTCTCTGTTGTTCAGGCAGGTTTATTTCCGATTATACATATGGGGCGTCCTTGGTTGGGGTATTGGGTATTGCCTATACCTAATCAATTTGGATCGCTATGGGTAAATTTTAACTCACCATTACTTTGGGATGTATTTGCAATTTCAACATATTTATCCGTATCATTAGTATTCTGGTGGACAGGTTTATTACCAGATTTTGCAATGTTACGGGATAGAGCCATCAAGCCTTTCCAAAAGAAAATATACGGATTACTAAGTTTTGGGTGGTCTGGTAGAGCAAAAGATTGGCAACGTTTTGAAGAAGTATCTTTAGTGCTTGCTGGTTTGGCAACTCCTTTAGTACTATCCGTTCATACCATTGTATCTTTTGATTTTGCAACATCTGTAATTCCAGGGTGGCATACCACGATTTTCCCGCCATATTTTGTTGCTGGTGCAGTATTCTCAGGATTTGCCATGGTAAACACGCTTCTTATTATTATGAGAAAAGTGTGTAACCTTGAAGATTATATTACAGTACAGCACATTGAACTGATGAACATAGTCATCATGATCACAGGTTCTATAGTTGGTGTAGCTTATATTACAGAATTGTTTATTGCTTGGTATTCTGGTGTTGAGTACGAACAATATGCATTTTTAAATAGAGCAACAGGGCCTTATGCTTGGGCTTATTGGATGATGATGTCATGTAACGTTTTTTCTCCTCAATTTATGTGGTTTAAGAAATTAAGAACAAGTATTATGTTTTCTTTTTTCATCTCTATTGTAGTAAATGTAGGAATGTGGTTTGAACGTTTTGTAATTATTGTAACGTCGTTGCATAGAGATTACTTACCATCATCATGGACGATGTTCTCACCAACTTTCGTTGATATTGGTATTTTTATTGGCACTATAGGATTCTTTTTTGTACTATTCCTATTATACTCGAGAACGTTCCCTGTAATAGCTCAAGCGGAAGTAAAAACGATTTTAAAATCCTCTGGTGAACGTTATAAGAATATTAGAGAAAGAGGGGAAAGTTTAGTTGGGACCGGATCTGACGCTAGAACGTCTAACTTAAAAATACCTAAAGAAACTTCGGCTACAGAGCCTGTTGAAGATAATGTTGTAAAAGTGGATAGCCTATTACAAGGTATTGGTAAATTTGATCCAACTCTACAAAATGCTGATGATTTAAAAGTCATTAGTGGTATTGGTCCAAAAATGGAATCCGTACTTAATGGCATAGGTATTTATACATATGCTCAAGTAAGTAAAATGACAAAAAGAGAATATGACTTGTTAGATGAAATTACAGGTTCTTTCCCAGGAAGGGCAGAACGTGATGATTGGTCTGGACAAGCTAAAAAATTAATAAACTAAACATAGTCAATGGAAGCTTCAAAAGTTATTCACGCTATTTATACTGATGATGATATTTTAATGTCTGCCGTTAAAAAGGTTAAGGCAGAACGATTTCATATCGAAGAAATATATACACCTTTTCCGGTTCATGGATTAGACAAAGCTATGGGTCTAGCGCCAACTCGCATTGCAATTACGGCATTTATGTACGGGCTAGTTGGTTTAACCGTTGCTATTTTAATGATGAATTTTATTATGATTGAAGATTGGCCACAAAATATTGGTGGAAAACCAAGCTTCAGTTATATTGAAAATATGCCAGCTTTTGTGCCAATTATGTTTGAGCTTACGGTGTTTTTTGCAGCACATTTAATGGTCATTACATTTTACCTTCGTAGTAGAATGTGGCCTTTTAAAAATGCTGAAAACCCGGACCCTAGAACAACTGATGATCATTTTTTAATGGAAATAGCAGTTGGTGGAAAACAACATGAACTTGAAAGTTTACTATCAGAAACTGGAGCAGTAGAAATTAATTTAGTTGATAAAGCGTATTAATATATATGAAATGAGCATAAACTAATTTAATTTTAAAAATTTTAAAATAAAAATGTTTTGCGAATTACATTTGACCAAAAAAACAATATAAGTTTACAAATGAAAAGCTTAATTAAAATATTAGTAATAGCAGTTGTTTTAGTAGCAGTGTCATGTAAAAAAGATACAGCAAGAAACTATCAATTCATGCCGAATATGTATGAATCTGCTGGATATGAAACTTACGGGGAAGCTAAATTTTCTAATGGAATCGAAGCACAATTACCCGCAGAAGGTTCTATCCCTAGAGGTTACGTTCCTTTTGATATTGAAAATTCAACTGCTGGATATAACTTAGCAAAGGCAAATTTAAAAAGTCCATTGGCACCTGCCATTCCACTTAATGCTGATCCATCTGTGTTTGAAGCAGATGATAAGCTTAGGGTAGATTACGAAAAAGCAGGTCCATTATACACTATATACTGTGCCATATGTCATGGTGTAAAAGGTGATGGTAAAGGAAACTTAGTAAAACGTGAAAAAATTCTTGGTATTCCAAGTTATGATGATGCTGGTAGGGCAATTAACGAAGGGAGTATCTACCACACTATTTATTATGGTAAAAACGCAATGGGTAGTTATGCTAACCAATTGAATGAGGAAGAACGATGGCAAGTAGTGGCTTACGTATTAAAGTTAAAAGCAGATTTAGAAAAGTAAGATTGATAAGATTATTATAGATATGTATAAATTTTCAAATAGATTAAAAATATTTTCTTTCATTCTAATGATAATAGGAGCAATTGGTGTTACAATTGGTTTTGTAACATCACATAAATCTATAGATGAAGTAAAGGAAATGCTTGCTGAAGAGGCTTCTCATCACGGTGGAGGACACGGGTCGCATACGGATGATGATGACGTTTCAGATAACGAAGACCATACTAATGACGAACATGTTAATCCTCACGATGCATCTAAAAATGGTATTCATCATGTTGATAATGATGATCATATTAAAGATACCCATGCTGTTCCAGATGATGTTAGCGGTTATGGTGCAACCGATGTTAACATAGTGGAAGCTCACCATGGTGATTCACATGCAGAACATGTCCAACACCAATTAGAAAATAGACCTTGGTCTGCACTTTACGTTGCTGCATTTTTCTTTATGATGATTTCCCTTGGCGTATTGGCATTCTATGCGATTCAAATAGCATCTCAAGCAGGATGGTCTCCCGTACTGTTTAGAGTTATGGAAGGCATGACAGCCTATTTATTGCCTGGTGCACTTATTGTGTTGGCTATTGCTATTGCTTCAGGAACAATAGGTCATTATAATTTATTTATTTGGATGGATCCAGAAGTTGTAGCTCATGATAAATTAATAGAAGGAAAAACTGGATGGTTAAATATATGGGGCTTTGCAATCCGTGGTTTAATATTCATAGCTGGTTGGTGTTTATATAGATATTTTTCACGTAAATATTCAATTGCACAGGATACAGCAGAAGATAAAAGTTATTTTAAGAAATCATTCCGTATTTCAGCTGCATTTTTAGTATTCTTTATTTATACAGAATCTATGATGTCTTGGGATTGGATAATGAGTGTAGATCCTCACTGGTTCTCAACATTATTTGGTTGGTATGTATTTGCTAGTATGTTTGTAAGTGGTATAACCGTTATAGCTTTAATTACTATTTACTTAAAATCTAGAAATTTTTTACCATTTGTAAATGAAAATCATTTACACGATGTTGCTAAATTCATGTTTGCATTTAGTATTTTTTGGACATATTTATGGTTTTCACAATTTATGTTAATCTGGTATTCAAATATCCCAGAAGAAGTAACATACTTTGTAACCCGTTTTCAAGATTATAAGTTACCATTTTTAGGTATGGTAGTTATGAACTTTGTGTTTCCAATATTAATGTTAATGAATGCAGACTATAAACGAATTCCTTGGTTTGTAGTTATGGCAGGTTTAGTAATTTTATTTGGACATTATATTGATATATTCAATATGATAATGCCTGCTACCGTTGGAGACAGATGGTTTATAGGTATTCCAGAAATAAGTTCAGTATTACTTTTCGCAGGGTTATTTATATTTGTAGTGTTTACTGCTTTAACAAAAGCACCATTACTTGTAAAAGGATACCCGTTTAGAAAAGAAAGTGAAGATTTTCATTATTAATTAGGAATAAATAAAGACGAACGATACCAATGACTGCTTTATTAACAATTATAGTTTTAGTATTTATATTAATTGCCATTTGGCAAATGGTAAAGATTTTCGATTTAGCTCAAGCTAAAAACGAAAATACAATTGCTGGTGTTGCTACCGATAAGGATAATACAATAAATGGTTATTTAATGATGGGCTTTTTAGCTTTTATCTATATCATAACTATTATATCTTTCGTTAAATGGGGTGATTTGCCTTTAATGTCGAATTCTGCATCCGAACATGGACCTACTATCGATAATTTGATGTGGATTTCTATGATGCTTATCTTTTTTGTACAAACTCTAACACAGTTTTTACTACATTATTTTGCTTATAAATATAAAGGTGAAAAAGGTAAAAAAGCGTTGTTTTTTGCAGATAATAACAAATTAGAAGCTATTTGGACTATTATACCTGTAATCGTTTTAGCAGGTTTGATTATATACGGTTTAAGTACTTGGATTAATATTATGGGTGTCGATGAAAGTGATGATCCATTAATTGTTGAATTATACGCTCAGCAATTTAACTGGAAAGCAAGGTATGGTGGAGCAGATAATACTTTAGGAAAAGCTAACGTTCGTTTAATTGATATTGACCGTGCAAATATTTTAGGCCTAGATGAATCTGATCCAAACGCTCAAGACGATATTATTACAACAGAATTACATTTGCCCGTAGGAAGACCTGTATTATTTAAAATGCGGTCTCAAGATGTATTACATTCAGCCTATATGCCTCACTTTAGAGCACAAATGAACTGTGTTCCAGGTATGATAACACAATTTGGATTTACGCCAACAGTTACTACTGTTGCTATGCGTGAAACATCTCAAATACAAGAAAAAATTCAAAACATTAATAATATTAGAGTTGAAAAAAGTAAAAAACTTATTGCTAAAGGAGAAGATGCTTTAGAACGTTATGAGTTTGATTACTTATTATTATGCAATAAGATTTGTGGTAAATCCCACTATAATATGCAAATGAAGATTATAGTAGAGACACAAGAAGAATACGATGCTTGGATAGCTGAACAAAAAGAATTCAAGAACGCTCTAGTTAATTAATTAAAAAAGAAAAACCGATATAAGATTATGTCAGCACACGCAGATACTAACGCTCACGACGACGACCACGGACATCATCATAAAGAAACGTTTGTTACTAAATATATATTTAGTCAAGATCATAAAATGATTGCTAAGCAGTATCTAATCACAGGTACTATAATGGGAGTTATTGGAGTATTGATGTCTATGATGTTTCGTATGCAAATCGCATGGCCTGAAGAGCCAAATGTATTGTTCGAAGCTTTATTAGGGAAATGGGCGCCAGATGGCGTCATGGACGCTGATATTTATTTAGCATTAGTTACGATACACGGTACCATAATGGTGTTTTTTGTATTAACAGCTGGTTTAAGCGGAACATTTAGTAATCTATTAATTCCGTTGCAAATTGGTGCACGCGATATGGCATCAGGTTTTTTAAACATGGTATCCTATTGGTTATTCTTTTTATCAAGTGTAATTATGGTTATTTCTTTATTTGTTGAAGCAGGTCCTGCAGCAGCTGGATGGACCATATACCCACCATTAAGTGCTTTGCCAATGGCACAAGGTGGTTCTGGTATGGGTATGACCTTATGGTTGGTATCAATGGCCATATTTATTGCATCTTCATTATTAGGCTCATTAAACTATGTAGTTACTGTAATTAATTTACGTACTAAAGGAATGTCTATGACAAGACTACCTTTAACTATTTGGGCATTTTTTGTAACAGCTATTATAGGTGTTATTTCATTCCCAGTATTATTATCTGCCGCATTACTATTGATTATGGATAGAAGTTTTGGAACTTCTTTCTTTTTATCAGATATATTTATTCAAGGTGAAGTATTACATTATCAAGGTGGATCTCCAGTGTTATTCGAACACTTATTTTGGTTTTTAGGACATCCAGAAGTATATATTGTAATTTTACCTGCCATGGGACTTGTTTCAGAAATTATGGCATCAAATTCACGTAAACCTATTTTTGGTTATCGTGCAATGATCGCTTCTATATTGGCTATTGCATTTCTTTCAACTATTGTTTGGGGCCACCATATGTTTATTTCAGGAATGAACCCATTCTTAGGGTCTGTATTCACATTTACAACACTATTGATTGCAATACCATCTGCGGTAAAAGCATTTAATTGGATAACCACACTTTGGAAGGGTAATTTGCAAATGAACCCTGCTATGTTATTTTCCATTGGTTTTGTATCAACTTTTATAACAGGAGGATTAACAGGAATTATTCTAGGGGATAGTGCTTTAGATATTAATGTACATGACACGTATTTCGTTGTAGCTCACTTTCATTTAGTTATGGGAATATCCGCACTTTACGGAATGTTTGCTGGTATTTATCATTGGTATCCTAAAATGTTTGGACGAATGCTAAACAAAAACTTAGGATATATTCACTTTTGGGTAACCGCTGTTTGTGCGTATGGCGTGTTTTTTCCTATGCATTTTATAGGTATGGCAGGTTTACCACGACGTTATTATACTAATACTAATTTCCCACTGTTTGATGATTTGGCCAATGTAAATGTTATCATTACTATTTTTGCCTTAGTAGGTGGTGTGGTTCAAATTATATATTTATACAATTTTTTTGGTAGTATTTTCTACGGAAAAAAAACTGTACAGAATCCATGGAAATCCACAACTTTAGAGTGGACGACTCCTGTAGAGCATATACATGGTAACTGGCCAGGAGAAATTCCTCATGTACACCGTTGGGCTTATGATTATAGTAAACCAGGACATGATGTAGACTTTGTACCACAGAATATTCCTCTAAAAGATGGTGAAGAAGAACTTCAACATTAATTAATATAATATTTTATTTTCTCAAAAGCTCACCTTTTATAGGTGAGCTTTTTGCGTTTAAAAACGTATTTTTTCGATGAAAAGAAAAATAACTGCAAAAATTCCGATGAAATACAAAAAAATCAGTTAAATTTCGCTCAAAATACATGAAATGCATATTTTGAATTTCATCTATTTACAAAGTTATTATTAACAGGATTTAATTTTAAACTATGAAAATCAACCTTATTATAAATAATGCTCTATATCGTGCATTTTTTTATGTGTTGTTATTAGGGATATCTTATACAGGTTTTTCGCAATGTCCAACGATAACTAACTCAAGCCCTCCAACAATCTGTGATGCTTCGGGTTTTACTTTTAGCGATTTAAATACTTATGCTACTAATGGCGGCAATGGCATCGTATGGTACGATACTTTAACAGGTGGCAATTTATTTAATGCCAGTCAGTTAGTTCAAGAAGGTACTTATTATGCAGATGATAACTCAGGAACTTGTGGTGCTAGAGAATCAATAAGTATTGATTTTTTAGTAAATCCAACAGGCAGAAGGTTAGATGGTATTTATTGTAGTAATGAAAATGCAACCATGCAAACCTATATTGATGAAGTACTCCAGCCAAATGTGCCTTCAGGTGGTTCTGTTGAAGTGTATACAGATTCAAATTTAACTACTCCAGTAAATGCTGCGGCATCTATAACCAATAACCCAAATATTTATATAGTATTTGTTAATTCCGGAGGGATATGTAAAAGCCAGATTGAAAGAGGCAGTACCGCTTTATTTGATTCTCCACCAGATCCAATACCTGCATCATCTCAAGCATTTTGTTCTAATGATAACCCGACTATCGGAGATTTGGACCCAGGAACAACAGAAACTAACTTTAGTTGGTATGAAAATTTAGATGGGTCTGGCAATCCAATTATGCCATCATTATCTATACTTACTCCCCTAATAGATGGCAATGATTATTTTATACAAATAAATGACACGTTTTGTGAAAGTAACCCAATTCAAGTTATAGTAAATATTGATAACCCTGTTAATCCTGGAACACCAGGGACATTGGAATATTGCAATGATAGTCTACCAGCATCAAACTTTAATCTCTTTGATGAGTTAGGAGGTTCGAAAGATACAAACGGAATTTGGTCGGGTCCTTTGGCTACGACCAACGGAAATTTAGGGACTGTAAATATATCTACATTAGCAACCCCAGGGATTTACACATTTATATATACGGTTCCAAGCAATGGTACTTGTCCTGAAGGTAACTCAACAGTTACAATAACAATTTACGAAACGTTTACTTCTGGAAATGCATCTACGACAAGCCCAGCACTATTTTGTGAAGCTAGTTTACCTTCAAATTTCGATTTATTTACCTTATTAGAAAACCATGATCTTGGAGGGCAATGGACGCAAGGTAATACAAGTACAGATCCAGTTATTCCTTCAACCATAGATTTATCAGGTTTTATATCTGGAACATACAATTATTCATATACTCAAAATCTATCACCTAACCCATGTCCAGAAGAAACTATTACGGTTCAAGTAACTGTATTAACAGACCCTAATGCAGGAATTGCTACAAATGCAATATTCTGCAAAAATGATTTGGTTTCAAATTCACCATATAATTTATTTGATTCTTTAGATGGTTCTCAAGATAATAATAGCGGAACGTGGACCGATTCAAATAATAATACGATTTCAAATATCTTAGATATTACAACATTAACTGATACTTTAAGTCCATATACGTTTAGTTATACCATTAATAATGGCACGTGTTCGGACACCGAAGCTATTACAATAACAATTGAGCAAGCTCCAGAATCAGGAACAGTAGTTACCACTTTTCCTGATTTTTGCCAAGGTTCAGCTCCAACTAGTTACGACTTATTCGACTTACTTAATGGAGAGGATATATCAGGATCTTGGTTTAATGGAACAGATAGTTCAGGAACAGCCATAACAAATCCAATAGATTTAACAACATTGCCAATAGGAACCTATAATTTTACTTTTGATGTAGATGCTATCAACTCTTGTGATGATGAACTTGTAACCGTTCAAATAACTATTAATGAAATACCGAATACTGGAATTCCCGCGCCAACTACAACATTTTGCGAAAATGATTTAGCTTCAAATTCACCTTTAGATTTATTCGGAGAATTAGCAGGTGAAGATTCAGGAGGAACTTGGACGGATGACGATACTTCAGGTGCATTAACAGGAAGCGATGTTGATTTAACAAGTTTAGCGATAGGGTCTTACAATTTTACATACACTATTACAGATTCGAATAGTTGTACAAATAGTTCAACAGTAAATATTAGAATTGTAAATGCTCCCGAATCGGGTACCGTAAATACACCAGTTCAATTTTGTATTGCTGAAATAACTACAGGTCAAACCTATAATTTATTCGACTTATTAACTGACGAAAGCCAAATAGGAACTTGGAATGATGATGATGGCTCTTCAGCTTTAAGCGCAAATATAGTAACCTTGGATGGTCTTGCTGCAGGAACATATAGTTTTACTTTTGATGTGGATGCTATAGGAAGTTGTGATGATGTAGATGTAAAAGTAAGTGTAATTATTAATGACACGCCTGCGCCAACTGCTTCATCACCTCAAGTGTTTTGCGATACAGCTACAGTAGCTAATTTAGTTGCAGCAGGAACAGCAATACAATGGTATGATGCAGCAACGGGGGGTAATCTTTTAGCAGATACCACCACATTAGTAGATGGTCAAATTTATTATGCGACTCAAACAGACCTAACAATAACTTGTGAGTCTTCTGTTAGAACAGCAGTTACAGCAACTGTTAATGTAACACCAGATGCGGGAGAACCTAATGCAACTGCAATAATATCTTGTAATAATAATACTAGTATTGATTTATTCACTGGGCTAGATGGAACACAGGATATGGGCGGCACATGGCAAAACAACGATAGTGTTGGTAGCCTATCAGGTAATATTTTAGATGCTACAGGCATTTCAACAGGAACATATACTTTTACCTATTTAGTACCGGCATCAGCACCTTGTGTGGAAGATAGCGAGACGATAACAATTACCATCGAAGAACCTTTAAACGCAGGTTCGGATACTAATCCAGAATTAGATATTTGTAGTAATGACGGTGCAACAGATTTATTTACCTTTTTAGGTGGTGCAGATACGGGAGGGGTATGGACGCCAGCATTAACAAGTACAACAGGTGTTTTTGATCCGTTGGTAGATGTAGATGGAACTTATACCTATACACTAAATAACAGTTGTGGAACATTTACAAATCAAGTTGAAGTTAAAGTTACATTGGCACCATTTGCAGGAGCAGATAGTGCATTAGCAATTTGTGCAGGCGATGATTCAACAGATTTATTTACCTTATTAGGATCAGGTGCTCAAAGTGGAGGTGTTTGGTCGCCAATGTTAATAAGCGGAACAGGCGTTTTTGATCCTGCCGTAGATGCATCAGCAACTTATACATATACAGTAGTTGCAGTTGCTCCGTGTTCGCCAGATTCTACTGCAGAAATTGTAGTAACAGTTAGCGATACACCAGCAGTTATAGTTCTGGATTCAGATCCTAAATTCTGTTTAGACCATAATCCAAAAATCTCAGATTTATCAATAAGTATCAGAGCAACAGGAACTGTAAATTGGTATGCTGATTTAGCACTTAGTATACCATTGTTATCTACGGATGATTTAGAAGACGGTGAAGATTATTACGCAACGCAAATTACTGGTGTATGCGAATCTTCAATACCAGTTCAAATTAACGTAACTATTAACGATACGCCAACACCAACTTTTAAAGATGCGACTTTAGAGTATTGTATAAACGATAACCCTACGATTAGCACATTATCAAAAAATATTACTGAATACGATAGCGATTTAGATAATATAAGATGGTATGATAGCTCAACAGGAGGTTCGGCTATTTCAAATGACTCCTTTGTAAACAATACGTCTTACTATGTCACACTGGTAAATCAAGTTACAGGTTGCGAAAGTAGTATGCGTCTAGAAATTATTCCAGATTTAACAGCCTGTGGAAAGCTTGTTATTCCAGATGGATTCTCTCCTAATGGAGATGGAACTAATGATACATTTAATGTAGATAATCTAGCGATATTATATCCAAATTTTGAAATGGAGATTTATAACCGAAACGGAAATGTTGTTTACAAAGGCAATGCAAACTCACCAAGGTTTGATGGCACTTCCAATCAGGGAAGAATCGTCTCAAAAGGAGATTTACCGGTTGGTGTATACTTCTACATTTTTAACTTCAATGATGGCGAAAATAAACCAGAACAAGGACGCTTATACTTAAGCAGATAATTTATAGATAAAGCAAATTTAGAAACGATGAAACATTTAAATATATATCATAAAATAGCTGCTTTGTTAAGTATAATTATACTGTCTTTTCAAAGTAACGCGCAACAAGATGCTCAATTTACACAATACATGTACAATATGAGTGTGATTAATCCAGCTTATGCTACTGCGGAAGAAGGTATATTGAACCTAGGAGGTTTATACAGAACGCAATGGGTAGGTTTAGAGGGAGCGCCTAAAACAGCAAGTTTTTTTGCTCACACACCCATTAACGATAAAATTGAGGTGGGACTCTCTTTTACTAACGATAATATTGGTGATGTGGTAAACGAAAATAACATATTCGCAGATTTTGCATATGTATTACCACTAGGTTTAGACAGTAAAATATCATTTGGATTAAAAGCTGGTGTAACACTTTTCGATACTAATTTTAATGGATTTCAATTACAATCGGGTGGTACAAGCACAGATCAAGCCTTTGATGAAAATATGAGTAGAGCATTTCCTAATTTAGGTATTGGAGTGTTTTATTTTACAGATAATTATTATTTAGGGTTATCGGCACCAAACATGTTATCTACCAAACATCTTGAAAATAAAAATGGTATTAAAGCTACGGGTGTTCAGAACGTACACTATTTTTTAACAGGTGGGTATGTTTTTGATTTAAATCATAATGTAAAGTTAAAACCAGCATTTATGGCCAGAGGCGTAAAAGGAGCACCACTAGCACTAGATATTACAGCAAATGTGCTAATTAATGAAAAACTAGAAGCTGGTTTAGGTTACCGCTTAGGCGATGCCATAAGTGCTTTAGTTAATTTTAGAATTACTCCAGAGCTTAGGGTAGGTTACGCTTATGATTATACAACTACTAACTTAGGGAATTTCAATTCAGGTTCGCACGAAATATTCGTTTTGTTTGATCTCGATTTATTTGGATTTAAAAACGGATACGATCGTTCACCAAGATTCTTCTAATATTTATAATAAGGAAAACATGAAAAACCACATTTATATACTTGCAGGCCTTTTATTAGTTAGTGGAATGGCAGTTGCACAAAAGAAAAATTTAAAACGTGTTAATAAGCTTTTTGAAATGCGAGCTTATAAAGATGCTGCGGAAATTTACGAAAGCAAAGAGCGCAATCAAGAAGTGCTTCAAAACTTAGCAGATAGTTATTATTATAATTCCAACCTCCAAAAAGCGATTAAAACATACAGAGAGCTATTCGTGGAATATGGAGATTCTATCGATATTAATTATCATTTCAGGTTTGCTCAAGCCTTAAAAGGGGTTAAGAAATATAAAGATGCTGATAAGCATTTAAGGCTATATTACAACAAGCCTTTTAATACTTTAGCTTTTATTGAGGAAACTGATAAAACAACACCGCATATCTTCAAATTAAAACAAATAGAAAATAAAAATTCTTCTAGTGATTTTGGTTTGTCTTTTTATGGAGAGGATAAAGTGGCTTTTGCTTCAGCTAGAAATTCTGACAATCCCGCGTATTCATGGAATAACTTGCCATACCTAGATTTATATAACGCCACAATAACGAATCAAAATGTTTTGGAAGATATTACACCGTTTCCCGAAGCTATTAATACAAGCTCGCATGAAAGTAATGCTGTATTAAGTAAAGATGGGAAAACCATGTACTTTAATAGAACAAACGAAACCCGTAAAAAAACGGGCGATACTCGTATTGCTCATATTAAAATCTATAAAGCTGAATTAATAAATGGTGAATGGAAAAATGTTAAAGCACTTCCATTTACATCAAACGCATATAGTACAGAACATCCGGCATTGAGTAAAGATGAAAAAACGCTTTATTTTGCTAGTGATATGCCTGGTACTTATGGAAGTTTCGATATCTATAAGGTTTCTATTAATGATAATGGTACTTTCGAAGAACCAGAAAATTTAGGCGAAACAATAAATACGAAACATAGAGAACAATTCCCTTTTATTAGTGAATTTAATGTATTGTATTTTTCTTCAATTGGGCATCAGGGATATGGCGGATTAGATGTATTTAGAAGCAATATGGTAAATGCCTCATTCGATAAGCCTGTAAACTTAGGAAGCTCTGTAAATAGTAATTTAGACGATTTTGCTTATGTAGTTAGAGAAAAAGATAACAAAGGCTATGTATCATCAAACAGGTCAGGCTATGATAGGTTATTCGGTTTCGCTAGAGAAGAAAACCCTTTAACAAAATATCAAGTTGAAGGTATTGTACAGGATTTAAATAGTAAGGCCATCCTACGGGGGGCATTAGTAACTTTGTTTGATGAATCTGATACTGTAATTCAAGATACGATTGTTGGTGATGATGCGTTTTATATTTTTAAAATAGAACCCAATAAAAAGTATAAAGTTCGAGGAACTCGAAAAGCCTATATTCCGCAAGATGTTGAGTTTTCAACAGATAGTAAAGGAAAGATTCAACATAATATTTATTTAAACTTAAAATCATTTGCTGATGCTGAAGAGCGTGTGGAAGAAAAAAACAATGGAAATGTACAAGTTGATTTAGATGAAATTTTCTTTGATTTCGATGAAGCCGTTATCCGAGAAGATGCTGCTATAACATTACAAGTATTGGTAGATTTAATGAAGAAGTATCCATCTATGGAAGTTGAAGTATCTGCACATACAGATGCGCGCGGACCTGATACATATAATTTAAATCTATCGAAAAAACGTGCTGCCTCAACTTTAGAATATTTGGTGAGTCAAGGCATAGGTAGAAACCGATTAAAAAGTATTGGCTATGGCGAAATGCAACCTCTTAATAAATGTGTTAAAGAAGGCATTTGTAACGATAGAGCTTACGATGTTAACCGACGTTGTGAGTTTACAATTTTAAATTAATCAACCTTAAATAATACAACCAAAATATTAAAGAGCCTTTCTGCTGACTATGTTCACGTTCGAAAGGCTTTTTTACATGTTTTTTTATCATTTATTAATTTATAATCAAGTCATTTGTTTTACGTATTTTTATCCTATAAAATTGATGAGAATATGGTGTATTATATAGTGGCAATAGTTTTGTTTTTTTTAGTGGGGTACATAGTCCACAAATTAGCTTATAAAAGATTTAAAAAGCTAAAAGGCAGAACACCAAATAGAAAGGAACTTTGGAGCATCTACCATTGGGAGGGTGTCCTTGGTTTAAGTGCTGCATGTATACTAATTCTCGTATATATTCTTAAAGCCTCGAATATTTTATCTATTTAAATGTTTTAAAAACTTCAATAGCCAATCGGGGCAAGTCACATTATAAAATGAACGAAAACCTAGATCCAACAGACGAAAATTTTTCACCTGAAGAATTAGATGTAGAAAAAAAATTAAGACCCTTATCTTTTAATGATTTTACAGGTCAGGATCAAGTATTAGAAAATCTTCAGATTTTTGTACAAGCTGCGAATTTAAGAACAGAAGCCTTAGATCATACATTATTTCACGGTCCACCAGGACTTGGAAAAACAACTTTGGCTCATATTCTAGCGAACGAATTAACGGTTGGTATTAAAGTAACGTCTGGTCCCGTGTTGGATAAGCCAGGAGATTTAGCAGGTTTACTTACTAATTTAGATGATCGCGATGTATTATTTATAGATGAAATTCATCGGTTAAGTCCCATAGTCGAGGAGTATTTATACTCAGCCATGGAGGATTACAAAATCGATATCATGATTGAATCTGGACCTAATGCACGCTCAGTTCAAATTAATTTGAACCCCTTTACATTAGTTGGCGCCACAACTCGTTCAGGCTTATTAACGGCACCAATGCGAGCCCGTTTTGGTATTCAAAGTAGATTACAATACTATAAAACCGATTTATTAACAACCATAGTACAACGTAGTGCTGAAATTTTAGATGTCCCCATCTCTATGGAAGCCGCAATAGAAATAGCAGGTAGAAGTCGTGGTACACCGAGAATAGCCAATGCTTTATTACGTCGTGTTCGAGATTTCGCTCAAATAAAAGGCAATGGAAGCATCGATATTAAAATCGCAAAATATGCGCTTGAAGCTTTAAATGTAGATGCGCACGGATTGGATGAAATGGATAATAAAATATTAACGACTATTATTGAAAAGTTTAAGGGTGGTCCAGTTGGTATTTCTACTATTGCAACAGCAGTAAGTGAAAGCCCTGAAACCATTGAAGAGGTTTACGAGCCTTTTTTAATTCAACAAGGTTTTATTATGCGCACACCAAGAGGTCGAGAAGTAACAGAGCAAGCTTACAAGCATTTAGGGAAAGTTAAAGGCCCAACGCAAGGTGGGTTGTTTTAATGTTTTTGAATGAAACAATTAATGGTTTTACAAACATTTAAATGAAAAAAATACCAGAAGTTTCACGATTAAAATTTATTAAGCATTCTCTTGAAATTCTAAAAAACCCATTACCGTTTCACAATAGAAATTTCACTGAAAAGGGAGATATATTCAAACTAAATGTTGGTTTCAATACCAGTGTCTATTTCTGTAGGGATGCTGCTTTCGCGGAATATGTGCTTCAGAAAAACCAAAAAAATTATGTAAAGTCTAAAATTCAAACAGAAGATTTGGTCAAATATGTTGGTGAAGGTTTATTGACTTCCGAAGGTGAAAAATGGAAAACCCAACGTAAATTAATCCAACCTGCATTTTATAAAAAACAGCTAGGGCATCTTTTAACACCTATGGAAGCTGCTATAAAAAATGAATTTGAAAGAATTAAAACAAATACACCGATAAACATATTTCCAATTCTTAACGATTTGGCCTTTCAAACTGTGGTAAAATCATTATTTAGTGGTGTAACCATTGAAAAGGATATGAATAGATTGCAATTTATTACCGAATCTGGACAGCAAATGCTGGTTAAAGAGTTACGACAGCCCTATTTGCATTGGTGGTTTAAAATGGGTGGAGCATTAAAACGCGAGTTGGATTTAACCTTAGAAGCTCGCGAGGTGATTAGGAATAAAATACATCAAAGGAAAGCATCAAAAGAACAAAACGGCGATTTATTAGATATGTTATTAAACTCAAAATATGAAGATGGTAACAGTATGGAGGAAGAGCAACTTATAGATGAGATTTTAATTCTATTTACAGCAGGGCACGAAACAACATCTAACGCTTTAACATTTACATTTCAATTATTAGCAAAGCATCCAAAATGGCAAGATACTATTTTTAAGGAATGGCAAATACTATCCAGCGAATCAGATGACGCAATGACTAGAATAATGTCTTCAAAAATTTGCCAACAAGTCATTGAGGAGTCCATGCGATTATATCCGCCAGCATACTTTATAGATCGAGTTAATATTGAAAAGGATATGTTTAATAATCTTGAATTTGAACCGGGTTGTAACTTGTTGTTTTCGGTTTATGAAATACATCGCCATCCAAAATTATGGGACAGTCCAGAAGCTTTCTTGCCAGAACGTTTTGCGGAAGGGGAACGCCAATATTCATCACAGTACTTTCCATTTGGAGCAGGTCCAAGAAAGTGTATTGGAAACAATTTTGCGATGTTTGAAATGATTATGGCTGTTACGGAACTCGTTTCAAAATTTAAAATACATCCAGAATTCAAAAAGATAGAGATTACACCGTTAATTACTTTGAAACCTAAAAATGCTTTATTGAGATTTGAAAAACGCTAAGATTGATAAATAACCCATCTAAATATTCTAAACTTATAAAAACGGAAGCAAAACGCCTCGGTTTTTTGTCATGTGGTATAAGCAAAGCGGGTTTTTTAGAAGAAGAAGCCCCTCGACTTGAAAAATGGCTTAAAAATAATGGGCACGGAGAAATGCGTTACATGGAAAATCATTTTGATAAACGTTTAAATCCAAGAAAATTAGTAGAAGGTTCTAAAAGTGTTATCTCATTATTGCTTAATTATTATCCTTCAGAAGCACAAAATACAGACAGTTTCAAAATTTCTAAATACGCCTACGGTACCGATTATCATTTTGTTATTAAAGATAAGCTTAAATCCTTATTACATTTTATTCAAGATGAAATTGGTGAAGTTCATGGTCGTGCATTTGTAGATTCTGCCCCTGTGTTAGACAAAGCATGGGCGGCAAAATCGGGCTTGGGTTGGATCGGGAAACATAGTAATTTGCTCTCTCAACAAGTGGGTTCATTTTATTTTATTGCTGAATTGATTATCGATTTAGATTTAGAATATGATGCGGTCACTACCGATCATTGCGGTTCATGTACGGCTTGTATAGATGCATGCCCAACAGAAGCCATTACAGAACCTTACGTTGTTGATGGTAGTAAATGTATTTCTTATTTTACTATAGAATTAAAGGAAAATATTCCAACAGAGTTTAAAGGGAAAATGGACGATTGGATATTTGGCTGCGATGTGTGTCAAGATGTATGTCCGTGGAATCGTTTTTCAAAACCACATAACGAACCACTTTTCAATCCACATCCAGAATTGCTGTCCATGACTAAAAAAGATTGGGAAGAAATCACTGAGGAAACGTTTAAAAAAGTTTTTAAAAAATCTCCTGTAAAACGCACAAAGTTTTCAGGATTAAATAGAAATATCAAATTTTTAAAAGATTAGAATTTTTATATGGCAATTTCGATGATGTTAAGGGTTTGGTTTTTAAATATAATTTAGATACTCTTCAAAATTTTAACGAAATAATACACAAAAAAGGGCATAAAAAAATAATTGACGAAATCTTAAACAGACTCGAAGATTTCCACAATAGGATTCTTATATTTGGAGATTTGAAATTCTATAGATTATGAGCGAAGAAAGCAAACGCAGAGAGGCCCTTATATACCACGCAAAACCAACTCCCGGGAAAATTAAAGTCGTTCCAACTAAAAAATACGCAAGTCAAAGAGATTTGTCGTTAGCATATTCTCCTGGTGTTGCTGCACCGTGCTTGGAAATTGAAAAGGATTTAGAAGCTGCTTATAAATATACAGCAAAAGGTAATTTAGTGGCTGTAATTTCCAACGGAACTGCGGTTTTAGGCTTAGGTAATATAGGTCCAGAAGCTTCAAAACCAGTTATGGAAGGTAAAGGATTGCTTTTCAAGATTTTTGCAGATATCGATGTTTTTGATATTGAAGTAGGTACTGAAAATGTTGAAGAATTTATTGAAACGGTAAAAAATATTGCGCCAACTTTTGGAGGTATAAATCTTGAAGATATAAAAGCACCAGAAGCTTTTGAAATTGAAAGACGCCTTAAGGAAGAATTGGACATTCCGGTAATGCACGACGACCAACACGGAACGGCAATAATTTCGGCGGCAGCCTTAATTAACGCAGTTGAACTTTCTGAAAAAAAAATAGATGAAGTAAAAATAGTAATAAGTGGAGCAGGAGCAGCCGCTATTTCATGTTCCCGTTTATACCAAGCCTGTGGTGTAAAACGAGAAAATATGGTAATGTTGGATAGTAAAGGCGTTATCAGGAATGATCGTGAAGTCTTATCAGCAGAAAAAGCAGAATTTGCAACACATAGAAAAATAGATACGCTTGATGAGGCCATGAATGATGCTGATGTTTTTATCGGACTTTCTATGGCAGATATCGTTACGCCAGATATGCTTTTGGTTATGGCTAAAAACCCAATCGTTTTTGCAATGGCTAATCCTAATCCTGAGATAAAATATGAAACAGCTGTTGCGACTCGAAAAGATATAATTATGGCAACGGGACGTAGCGATAATCCTAACCAAGTAAATAACGTACTAGGCTTCCCATTTATTTTTAGAGGTGCTCTGGATGTTCGTGCAACTAAAATTAACGAAGCTATGAAAATGGCTGCGGTAAAAGCCTTAGCTAAATTAGCAAAAGAGCCCGTTCCAGAACAAGTAAATATTGCCTATGGCGAAACACGATTAACTTTTGGTAAAAATTATATTATTCCAAAACCCTTTGATCCGCGCTTAATTGCCGAAGTGCCACCAGCAGTTGCAAAAGCAGCTATGGAAAGTGGCGTGGCAAAACAGCCTATAACAGATTGGGAAAAGTATACGGATACGTTATTAGAACGTTTAGGGTCTGATAATAAGTTGGTAAGATTATTGTTAAACCGTGCCAAATTAAACCCAAAACGTGTTGTTTTTGCCGAGGCTGACCAATTGGATGTCTTAAAAGCAGCACAAATAGTTCATGAAGAAGGTATTGCAACTCCAATTCTACTTGGTAGAAAAGAGACTATCGAAACACTTATGGCAGAGATTGAATTTGATGCTGATATTGCTATAATAGACCCAAAAACCGAAGAAGAAAACGAACGGAAAAATAAATACGCTAATGTATATTGGGATCAACGTAAACGTAGAGGTGTCACCTTATATGCAGCGCAACGTTTAATGCGAGAGCGAAATTATTTTGCGGCAATGATGGTGAATGAAGGCGATGCAGATGCCTTGATTTCAGGATACTCTCGTAACTATCCATCGGTAGTAAAGCCTATGTTGGAGCTTATAGGTTTAATGCCAGGCGTAAGTCGAGCAGCAACTACCAATTTAATGATGACTAAAAGAGGACCATTGTTTTTAAGTGATACCTCAATAAATATAGATCCTGATGCAAAAACACTGGCTAAAATAACACAAATGACTTCTAGGGTTATTAAAATGTTTGGTTTGAAACCGGTATTAGCTATGGTGTCTTATTCTAATTTTGGATCATCTGTTAATGATAAAGCTTCAAAAGTTAGAGAGGCTGTTTCTATGCTACATCGCAATTATCCCGATATGGATGTTGATGGAGAATTACAAACCGATTTCGCTTTAAATGATGAGATGCTTCGTGAGCGATTTCCGTTTTCAAAACTAGTAGGGAAAAAAGTAAATGCACTTATTTTCCCAAATTTGGATGCCGCAAATATTACTTATAAATTACTTAAAGAATTGCATGAAGCAGATTCTATAGGTCCAATTATGTTGGGCATGAGAAAACCAGTACATATTCTGCAACTAGGAGCGAGTGTTGATGAAATTGTTAATATGACTGCTATCGCAGTTATAGATGCGCAGCATAAGGAAAAATGGGAATTGGAAAATCCTGGAAAGTAAGTAAATAAAATGTGAATAATTTTATTACATTTGGTCGGTTAATGAATTACACTACATGATAACACACATTCAAGGAAAGCTTACCGAAAAAAACCCAACACACGTTGTTATTGATTGTAATGGCGTGGGCTATATGCTTAATATATCACTACATACATATTCGCAAATTCCAGATGGGGATCATTTAAAATTATTTACACACCTTCAAGTTAAAGAAGATTCTCATACATTATACGGTTTTTCGTCTTTAGCAGAACGCGAAATTTTCAGATTATTAATTTCCGTAAGTGGTATTGGCTCTAGTATTGCACGTACCATGTTATCCTCACTAACACCTAAACAAATTCGAGAAGGTATAGCAGGAGGTGATGTTGTTTTAATCCAATCTATAAAAGGGATTGGTGCTAAAACAGCGCAACGTGTTATTTTGGATTTGAAAGACAAAATTTTAAAGATTTATGATATTGATGAAGTTTCTGTCTCACAGGGCAATACCAACAAAGATGAAGCGTTATCTGCTTTAGAAGTTCTTGGTTTTATTAAAAAACAAGCAGAACGTGTTGTGGATAAAATTATGATAGTGCAACCTGATGCAGATGTAGAAACTATTATAAAACAGGCCTTAAAAAATTTATAATATATTTTGAACCAAACGAACTATAACCTTAACCGAATAACCAAAAAGTCCCTTCTGATAACATTTTTATTCTGTTATTCATTTGTAGCTTGGTCTCAACAACCTGCCCAAGACTCTATAAAAACAGGATTTAGTTTAGGGAAAATAAATATTCCAAATCCAAATAGTGTAGAATCCAAATACACTTACGATCCTATTACAGATAGATATATTTATACTGAAAAGATAGGGAGTTTCAATATTAATTATCCAGTTATTTTAACACCAAACGAATATTATGATTTGGTAGCTAAAGAAAACCTGCGAAGCTATTATAAAGAAAAAATTGATGCTTTTGATGGTGTTAAAGAAGGTTCAGAAGAAGCTAGAAAAAATTTGCTTCCTGAATTTTATGTAAAATCAGACTTTTTCGAAAGTATTTTTGGAAGTAACACGATTGAAGTTATTCCACAAGGTTCAGTAGAAATGGATTTAGGTGTTTTGTTTTCAAGACAAGATAACCCATCATTTTCCCCTAGAAATAGAAGTAATTTTACGTTTGATTTTGATCAACGTATCAGCTTAAGTTTGTTAGGTAAGGTAGGTACAAGACTTCAGGTTACCGCTAACTATGATACCCAATCTACATTCGATTTTCAGCAACTTATAAAATTAGAATACACACCGACTGAAGATGATATTATTCAGAAAATTGAAGTTGGTAATGTCAACATGCCCTTAAATAGTTCTTTAATAACGGGTGCGCAAAGTTTATTCGGTGTAAAAGCACAACTTCAATTTGGAAGAACTACGGTTACGGGTGTTTTTTCTGAACAGAAATCGCAAGCTAATACAGTTGTGGCACAAGGCGGCGGAACCCTTGAAGAGTTTGAATTTTTCATAAGGGAGTATGATGAAAACAGGCACTTCTTTTTAGCACAATACTTTAGAGATGCATATGATGATGCCTTGGCTAATTATCCATTTATTAACAATAAAGGATTACAAATAACACGATTAGAAGCTTGGGTAACAAACCGAAGTAATAGAACTGAAAATGTTAGAAATATTGTGGCACTTCAAGATATTGGAGAAAGCGATAAAGTATTTTCTCCTGTTACTGTGTCCGCCGGCCCGGGCGCTTTTCCAGACAATAGTAATAACGGTTTTAATCCAATAACCATTACAACAGGCGGTTCAAGTTTAACAGACCAAATACGTGATATATCAACCGCAGATCAAGGTTTCGGTACGTTAAATAATGATGTAAATGAGGGTAGCGATTATGCTAAACTTGAAAATGCTAGAAAATTAATTAACGGTCAAGAATACACATTAAATACCGAATTAGGATATATTTCATTAAATCAACGATTAAATAATGATGAGGTTTTAGCAGTTGCATTTCAATATACCGTAGGCGGAAAAGTGTATCAAGTCGGTGAATTTGCCAATGATGGACTTGATGCTACAGATGTTGGTGTAAATGCAGCAGGCGATGTAACTTCCGTAGTCAATACAGCGCTCATTTTAAAAATGCTAAAAAGTAGCATTACCAATGTTTCGCAACCTGTTTGGGATTTAATGATGAAAAACATATATGATACAGGTGCTTTCAACTTAAGTCAAGACGATTTTACACTAAATATTTTCTATAATGAAGCATCACCTTTAAACTTTATAACACCAGTAGAAGGTACAACATTCCCTCTTTTTAATAATCATACACCAACTAATCCTAGTGACGATAAAGACCTAAGCGAAACAACATTACTTAGGTTATTCAATTTAGATAAGTTAAACTTCAATAATGATCCGCAGAGTAATGGCGATGGTTTTTTCGATTTTGTTCCAGGAATAACCGTAATTCCACAAAATGGAAAAATTGTATTTACAAAATCAGAACCTTTCGGGCGATATTTATTTGACGTTTTAGATGATGATGGCGATTCTAATAATAATGATATTGATTATGATTTTGATGATGAAACTGATCCTGGACCAAGCCCATATAATCCGAATCAAGAAAAATACGTTTATGATATTCTTTATAAAAGCACAAAAACAGCCGCTTTAGAAGAGGTTGAAAAGAATAAATTTAAATTAAAAGGGCGCTATAAATCTACAGGTGGCGGCGATGGTATTCCAATAGGTGCGTTTAATGTACCACGTGGTTCCGTTCGTGTTACTGCTGGTGGTCGTGTGTTGGTTGAGGGTATTGATTATACGGTAAACTATCAACTAGGAAGGGTGCAAATTTTAGACGAATCTTTAAAAGCATCAAATACACCAATTCAAGTTTCTACTGAAAATAATGCCGTTTTCGGCCAGCAAACAAGACGCTTTACAGGATTAAATATAGAACATAAATTCAATGAGAATTTCGTTTTAGGCGCTACCTTATTAAACTTAAATGAAAGACCAATAACTCAAAAAGCAAATTTTGGTTCAGAATCTATAAATAATACCATTTTTGGAGTTAATGGAAATTATTCTACTAAAGTGCCTTTTTTAACCCGATTAGCAAATAAATTACCAAATATTGATACGGATGTTGAATCTAATTTATCACTTCGTGGTGAGTTTGCGTATTTAGCACCAGGCGCTCCCAAAGGCACCGATTTAAATGGAGAAGCCACATCTTATATTGATGATTTTGAAGGCTCGCAAAATGGTATCGATTTAAAATCACAACAATCTTGGTTTCTATCTAGTAGGCCTCTTGAAACAGGAATAAGTTATGCAGGTGAAGATGATAAAGATCAAGCCGGAGTTCAAAATGGATACGATAGAGCTTTGTTAAACTGGTACACAATAGACCCTATTTTTTATAGCAACAGACGCCCCGATGAAATATCAGATGAAGACGTTTCAGGTTTGTATAATAGTCGTGTATTCATTAATGAATTATTTCCAGAAAGAGATTTAGTTCAAGGTCAAAATTCAGTCATTTTTACTTTAGATTTAGCGTATTACCCAGAAGAACGAGGTCCTTATAATTACCAAAAGGATAATATTGATATTGATAATGATATACTTACTAGTCCTGAAAATTCATGGGCAGGTATTACAAGACAATTATCATCAACAGATTTTGAACAGCAAAATGTTGAATATATCGATTTTTGGTTACAAGATCCTTTTCAAGACAACCCAGCAAATCCAGGAGGTAAATTGGTGTTTAACTTAGGTAACATCTCCGAAGATATTATTAAAGATGGTAAAAAACTTTATGAGAATGGGTTGCCAAAAGACGGAGACGTTACTATATTAAAGCAAAACCCAACAAGTTGGGGTACTATTGTGCCACAAAATCAATCTTTAATTTATACGTTTGATAGTACAGGTGAGGAACGAACTAATCAAGATGTGGGTTATGATGGTTATGAAGACTCGGAAGAAGCGCCTGTTGGCGATACAAGATTTGCCCCATTTAATGGAAAAGAAGATCCCGCTAAAGATAACTATGCATACTTTTTAAATACAGAAGGCGATATCTTTAATCGTTATAAACAATTTAATGGTGTACAAGGAAATACACCGGATACATTTTCAGATACACAAAGAGCTTCTAATACGCAACCTGATGTAGAAGATATTAATCGTGATAATACTATGAATACGATTGATAGTTATTTTGAATATGAATTAGATCTTACAAGAGCTAATTTACCACAAAATCAAGCTGATTTTGATAATATTCCAGATTCAAATCCCTTAAAAGAATTTTTACGGGATTTTAAAGACAGACCACGTGCCATGCCAAATGGCGATACGCGTAATGTAAGATGGTATCAATTTAGAGTTCCTGTTCAAGGTAACCACGTTAAGGCTGTTGGCGGTATAAATGATTTACGTTCGGTACGTTTTACTAGAATTTATCTAAAAGATTTTCAAGAAATGACTATTTTCCGTTTTGGTACTTTAGATTTGGTTAGAAGTGATTGGAGGCGTTACACACAGGCGTTAGATAGAGATGACCCAACGCCAACCGATCCCCAAACAGAGTTTTCAGTTGGTGTTATTGGAACCATTGAAAATGATGGAAGTTATCAAAGACCTCCGGGTATCGAACCAGAGGAACTGTTTAATAATAATACAGTTGTCCGTCAGAACGAACAATCATTGGTAGTAAAAGTTTGTGATTTAGAGCCTGAAGATTCAAAAGCCGTTTATAAAAATATCAATATAGATATGCGTCAGTATAAGCGTATGCGAATGTTTATGCATGCTGAAGATGGCGAATCCGGAACAGGAACACTAGATGATAATGAATTAGTAGGCTTTATAAGAATGGGTAATGATTTAACGGAGAATTATTATCAAATTGAAATTCCATTAGAGGTTTCAAAATCTACATCCAGAGATGATTTATGGCCAACAGTCAATGAAATTAATCTACCTATTGAAATTTTAGGAAAAATTAAGGCAAAGTCTTTTTCAGATACACCACCACCGGCAGGTGATGCTCGATTTTACGACGTTATTAATAATGATATTTCTAGAGTCGCTGTAGGGAATACATTTACAGGTTATGCGTCTGGGCAACACCGTGTAGGGATAAAAGGAAATCCTAATTTTGGAGATATTAGAACCCTTATGGTTGGCGTAAAAAATGCAACACCAGTTACTGAAACAGTAACAGATGTTTGCGCTGAAGTTTGGTTTAACGAATTACGCTTATCAGATTTAGATAACGAAGGCGGTTGGGCAGCGGTGGTAAGTATGGACACCAACATTGCCGATTTTGCAAACATAAGTGCCACAGGAAGACAAAGTACAGCTGGTTTTGGCTCACTTGAGCAAGGGCCTAGCCAACGTGCTTTGGAAGATGTAAAACAATATGATGTAGTTACCAATATTAATGTGGGGCAACTGCTACCAAAAAAATGGGGCATTCAAGTGCCATTCAATTATGGGCAAAGTGAAGAGCTTATAACACCAAAATACGATCAGCTTTACAAGGATTTGACTTTAGATTCTAGGTTGGATGCTGCAAATAGTAATGCCGAAAGAGAACTTATAAAAGAACAGTCTGAAGATTATACAAGACGACAAAGTATTAATTTTATAGGGGTTAGAAAAACGAGAACTACTGATGCTAAACCACGGTTTTATGATGTTGAAAACTTAACGCTTAATTATTCTTATAATAAAGTTGAGCACAGGGATTTTGAAATTGAAAATTCAGTAAATAAAACACTACGATTAGGTGCTAATTATGCATATAATTTTAACCCTGTAACTATTGAACCATTTAAGGAAAACGATTCATTATTTACTGGTAAATATTGGAAAATCCTTAAAGATTTTAATTTAAATTTACTGCCTTCAAGTTTTACTTTTAATACAGATATTGGTAGGCAATTTAATAGGCAAAAGTTTAGGGAAGTAGATCTTACAGGGTCTAATATTGGAATTGAAGAATTATTTAGAAGAAACTATACCTTCGATTTTCAATATGCCATCAATTATAATCTAACAAATTCATTACAATTCAATTTTACAGCAGCTAATAATAATATTGTTCGTAATTATTTTAAAGATAATGATTTAATTAGAGGAGAACAAGACGACCAGCTGGATGTTTGGGACGGTTTATTGGATGTTGGAGATCCTAACAGGCAAACACAAAATTTGGGAATAACGTATAAATTACCACTTAACAAGTTACCTATGTTTAGCTTTATCGATGCTACTTACCAATACAATGGTAGTTTTCAATGGCAAAAAGGCTCTGACCTATATGGAAATTTAGAAGTAAATGGCAACACTTTTGATTTAGGAAACACGGTTCAAAATTCAAACGTTCATAATATTAATACCGCGTTGGATATGAATCGTTTTTACAAGTATATCGGTTTAGTTAAAAAACCAATTAGACGTGTAAGGAGTAGGTCGGGAGCAAAAGCTGGTGCGCCTCCAGGTGCAAAACCAGAAGCCACTAAAAAAATAAAGAAACAAAAAAACCAAGGCGTTACAAAGCTACTAAATGCAGGTGTTGATATTTTAACAAGCATAAAAAGGGTTCAAGTCAATTATTCTGAAAATAATGGTATCTTTTTACCAGGCTATTTAAATACGCCTGGTTTTGTAGGGACATTAAAACCAACGGTTGGTTTTACATTTGGTAGCCAAAGCGATATTAGATACTTAGCTGCAAGACGCGGTTGGTTAACAACCTTCGATGAGTTTAACCAACAATACACCTCTACAAAGACAAAACAATTAGATATTTCTGCCAGTTTGCAACCTGTACGGGATTTAAAAATTGATATTGTAGGAAATAGAGCGTATTATCAAAATTTTACTGAAAATTATAGGGTTGATAGTGGTGTTTATAATCCGTTAACTCCAAATACCTTTGGGAATTTTAATATTTCAACGGTGTTAATTAAAACAGCCTTTAGTAAAAGTGATGAGTTGAATTCGGAAGCTTTTGATGATTTTAGGGCCAACAGATTAAAAATTGCAGAACGACTCGCTGAAAACTTTTATGGTACTGACGCTTATGCTAGAAATCCTGACGACGGATATCCCTTAGGCTTTGGTAAAAATAGCCAAAGAGTGTTATTACCAGCTTTTTTAGCTGCCTATTCTGGTCAAGATGCAAATAAGGTTAAAACAACTGCTTTTAGAGATATTCCGATCCCCAACTGGGATTTAAAATATACTGGATTTATGAAGTTCGGTTGGTTTAAAAAGCGCTTTAAGCGTTTTTCATTAACGCATGGCTACCGTTCAACTTATACTATCAATCAGTTTAATACAAATTTGAATTTGAACTTAAATCCTAATGATAACGAGGCTCCTGTTCGAGGTCTTCCTTATTCTGATCCTGGTCAACCTGACGCCGGAAAGGATCAATCGGGTAACTTTAAAAATGAAAGATTATTTAGTAACATTAACCTAACAGAACTCTTTAGCCCATTAGTTAGGATAGATTTAGAAATGAAAAATTCGATTAGAATTTTAGCTGAGATTAAAAAAGATAGAATGTTGTCATTAAGTTTTGATAATAACTTATTAACCGAAGTACAAGGCAATGAATATATTATTGGGTTGGGTTATAGAATTAAGGATTTACGTATTCGCTCGAAGCTAGCAGGGCCAAAAAAGCGAATTGTGAGCGATTTGAATATGAAAGCAGATATTTCGGTTAGGGATAATAAAACGATTATTAGGTATTTGGATTTAGAAAATAATCAAATTACTTCTGGACAAACCATATGGGGGCTAAAGTACTCTGCGGATTATGCGTTTAGTAAAAACCTAACAGGTATTTTCTATTTTGATTATACGTTTTCAGATTATGCCATTTCAACAGCATTTCCGCAAACAACCATTAGGTCTGGATTTACTGTAAGATATAATTTTGGTAACTAAACAAAAAAGCGCGTTTTATTACAGTATCTCCAAATAGTTATTGCTATATGAGATTATATGTTTACTTAACATTGCGGCTGTATCTCGCAATAGCAAACTGACCAGCGTTAGGAATAATAGTGGAGCCCACAGAGCCCTTTTTAGAGTGAGACTTGTAAAGGATAGACCGACCCTTTTGGTAATGCCAGAAATAAAATAAGTGGATGTTTTCATGTTAATTAAGCTTTTGAAGTTTGAAATGTAGATTTGAATAAATACATTTGTTAAATAAATTTTTAAAATCATAATAATGAACATTCCATCAGAATTAAAATATACGAAAGACCACGAGTGGGTTAAAATAGATGGTGATATTGCTACCATTGGAATTACAGATTTCGCACAAAGTGAATTGGGTGACATTGTTTATGTTGAAGTTGAAACTCTAGATGAAACCTTAAATGCAGATGAAATTTTCGGGTCTGTGGAAGCTGTTAAAACAGTTTCTGATTTGTTTTTGCCATTATCTGGAGAAATTATTGAGTTTAATGAAGCCCTTGAAGACGAACCAGAAGTAGTAAATTCAGACCCTTATGAAGGTGGTTGGATGATAAAACTAAAATGTTCTGATGTCTCTCAAATAGAAGGATTATTATCTGCCGATGAGTATAAAAAACTTATTGGTGCTTAAAAAACTTATTTTTTTAGCGGCGTTAGGTTATGCTATTTTGTTAGGAACAGTGAGTTTAATGACATTACATAATCTTCCTGATGTTAAAATTTCTTTTGCTGATAAAATATTTCATTTTTTAGCTTATTTTGTTTTTGCGGTATTATGGTATTATGCGTTTAGTTATACATTTAATATTTTAAAAAGGAAAGCTATTTTATATGCTTTTGGCTTGGCTGTGTTTTTCGGTATAGTTATTGAAATTTTACAAGATACCATAACAGTATCAAGAGCTTTAGATGTTTATGATGCCTTAGCGAATACTTTAGGGGCTTTAATAGGTCTAGCAGTGTTATGGTTTAAAAATAAAATACACATTAAAAACAGTTAAACGCTTGTTTTTTTGGAAAATAAATAGTTATTTTAGCAATCTTGATAAACGATTTAAATTATGGAACCTAAAAAAAATCCCAAAGCAAACGTTGGACGTAACAGTTCGCTTTACTTCGCCATTGGATTAGCGTTAATGTTGTTTTTAACAAATTACGCAATCAATTACAAAACTTATGATAAATCTAGTATTGACATCGGGCAATTAGACCTTGATGAATTAGATGAAGAAGAGATTCCAATTACAGAACAAATTCAAACACCACCACCACCTCCACCACCTCCTGCAGCGCCAGAAGTGATTGAGATTGTTGAAGATGAAGTTGAAATTGAAGAAACGGTTATCGAATCTACAGAGGTTGATCAAGAAACAGAAATTGTTGAGGTTGAAGAGGTAGAGGTGGAAGAAGTTGAAGAAGATATAGATGTTCCATTTTCGGTAATTGAAAATGTGCCGATTTTTCCAGGTTGTGAAAGTGGAAACAACAATGCAAAAAGAGATTGTATGTCTAAAAAAATATCCCAATTTGTAAATAAAAAGTTCAATACAGAGTTAGCTAGTGATTTAGGTTTATCTGGAAGGCAGCGTATTAACGTTATTTTTAAAATTGATAAAACAGGTACTGTAGTCGGTATTCGTGCTAGAGCACCGCACCCAGGACTAGAAAAAGAAGCTAAAAGAGTTATTGGCTTATTGCCAAGAATGAAACCAGGAAAACAACGTGGTAAGCCTGTAAATGTTCCATATTCATTACCAATAATTTTCCAAGTTCAAGATTAAAAAAATTAAAATTTTAAATATATAAGTATAAAACCTCGAAGTGTGCTTCGAGGTTTTTTTTGCTTACAGTATTTTTTAATAACACTAAAACCTTTTAACTGCTGCATCAAAATTGATGTTATCCATTTAAAAAGACCGTTACAAATTCAGCTTTTACATATTCATTAAAAAAAAGTAATCTTAATTTTTTAGAATTTTTGACCTAAAAAGGAAAAATATTTATCAATTAACTAAAATCAAGTCTTGATTCTGTCAGCGAAGTTGTCTTACATTGTTTAATCAGGCATTAATACAGCTAATATAAAATCCCGTTACGAAACCGTGACGGGATTTTTTGGTATGCTTGTTGTGACTTTATCATAATATTAACATTTAAACTATAATATTATGAGAAATCAAAAACATTCTCACGAACTCATTCGGCAAAATGAGCAAATCGTGAAAAAGTCACAAAAGCATGAAGCAAATTTACAAAAAAACTCAACTCTTTATTTTCAAATCGGGTTAATTGTATGTTTGTTGGTGGCGTTCGGCCTTCTTGAAATGAAGTTCGAGTCGACGATTCCAACAGATTATGCAACGAGAATTCCTGATGATATCACTTACGTTGATATTCCAATTATAAAACCTGAAGTTCTCGTTTTTCATGAACCTGTTCAAAAAAAGCATGCTAAGAACCCTGAAAAATTTGTGGAAGTTGAGAATGATACGCCAGATGAGTATTTTAAAAAGGAATTTACTGAGCCGACTATAGCGGTTCCTGATTACGATCCAGATGCACTTACTAAATTAGAGGATAAGCCGACAGAACCACAAAATGTACCATTTATTTCAATTCAAAATGCGCCCATTTACCCAGGTTGTGAAAAAGCTAAAGATAATAGTGCACGGAAAAAATGCATGTCTGAGAAAATTACCAAGCTGATACAGCGAAAGTTTGATGGAGGTGATATAGCTTCAGAATATGGCTTAACAGGAACACAAAAAATTGATGTTCAATTCACCATAGATAAAACAGGAAAAGTAAAAGATATTAAAACCAGAGCTCCACATCCAAAGTTAGAAAAAGAGGCTGTAAGAGTTATCAATTTTATTCCAGAAATGACACCTGGTAAGCAAAGAGATAAAAACGTTGGTGTTATTTATAATTTACCCATTGTATTTCAAGTTCAGTAAATAACAACTAAATATAATTTCATGTTTTAAAACCGTTATCAGTAAAGTGATAGCGGTTTTTTTATGACATGATTTTATTTTAGGCTAACCTTTCTTTTAGAAATGCTTATCACATTACAAATTAAGACTAGAATTTAAAAATATGGTATCTTTCGACCCTAAATCAATTTTTAATAAGAAAACATGAAGCAATTCATTGTCCTATTTCTACTTATAATTCAGTATCATTCCTACTCTCAAAACACTTTATGGTCTGAAAAAGCACCAGTTTTCCCTAATTGTGAACATGTAGCTGTTGATTCGCTTCAAACGTGTTTTGACAAGCAGATATATGATAATATTTACAACACTTTTAAAGTACCAGAAAATATTATAAAAGAAAATTATAAAGGTGAAGTTGTTGTACTTTTTGAAGTAGATACTACAGGTCAGTTCCGAATCATTTATACAGACGCTTTATATAAGGAATTGAAAGAAGAAGCGAAACGTGTTTTTTCTGAATTTCCAAAAATAAAATCAGCAACTTATAACGGTAGAAAAATATTTAAGCAATATTCTATTCCTATTAAAATTCCATTAGTAGATCAATCGGTAGCCACACAAGATTTAGCTGAAAATAAAGAAAAACAACTTTCTAAGTTAGAAATAGCTGCAAAAAAGGAGTTTGATGCTATTGATGAGGATTTAAATTTTTTTAAAAATAAAGCCTTTAAAAGCCAATTGAATATCCAGTTTACCCATAGTGATTATGCACGATTTGATAAACAAATGAATAGTATTGGTACAAATAGCCATACAGCATCTAAGCCTTTTGTTTATGAGGAAGTTTCAAACTATTATGATTTTCAAGCTGAACAGGCACGTTTAAAAAAAGATGCAGATTCTTGGGGAGAGAAAAAATTGTGGAATGAACACATGGTGCAGTTACAAGGCAAGGATTATTGGTTTACCGTAGACCCTATTTTGGATTTGCAGCTAGGGTCAGATTCTAATTTGGATTCTGGATCTACATACAATAATACTCGAGGAATTTTAATTCAGGGAGGTTTAGGAAGCAAGTTGAATTTTTATACGTCAATTTTTGAAAGTCAAGGACGTTTTGCAGATTATGTAAATCGCTATGCAGAGAGTTTAAAGGCTTTTGGCCCCGACCCCGCCATAGTTCCTGGACGAGGTATCGCAAAACGGTTTAAAACCGATTCCTATGACTACCCGGTTGCAGAAGCCTATTTGTCTTTTACGCCAGCAAAGTTTATAAACATTCAATTTGGGCACGGTAAAAACTTTATTGGCGATGGGTATCGGTCACTATTGTTAGGAGATGCAGCAAGTCCGCATCCATTTTTAAAATTGAATACGAAATTCTGGAAAATAAAATATACCAATACTTGGATGTGGCTAAAGGATGTTCGGCCAGAAGTAGAGCAGGATAAAGCCTTTTTAACTAAGTATATTGCCAATCATTATTTAAGTTGGAACGTATCAAAAAAATTAAATATTGGTTTATTTGAATCAGTACTTTGGACGAATTCAAACGACAGAGGTTTTGATGTTAATTATTTGAATCCAATTATTTTTTACAGGGCTATTGAGTTTGAAACAGGTCAAGGTGCAGGTAATGCGCTATTAGGTGCTTCGGCAAAATTCAAATGGAATGATAACGTAAATATTTACAGTCAATTTATCCTTGATGAATTCTCGCTAGGAGATGTAAAAGCGGGCGAAAAAAGTTGGAAAAACAAGTTTGGTTTTCAATGGGGCGTAAAATATTTTAACGCCTTTAAGGTTGATAATTTACTCCTTCAATTTGAATACAATCGTGTACGGCCATACACCTATTCGCATAATACGATTGTATTAAATTATGCGCATAATAACCAATCCATGGCGCACTTATGGGGCGCTAATTTCAGTGAGGCTATTATAATAGGCCGGTATCGTTATAAACGTTGGTTCGGCGATGCCAAATTTATTTTTGGAACACGAGGATTCGATTTTAATAATGGCACCGATAATTTTAGTTATGGCGGCGATATTTATAGAAGTGAAAATGATAGGCCTTTAAATATAGGTGTTGAAGTTGGCCAAGGTATAAAAACAAAAACTTTTAACGGCAACTTACAAGCAGGATATTTAATTAATCCAGCAACCAATTTAAAGGTTTTTATGGATATTACGGTTAGAAATTTTAATCCAGATGCCACGACAGCAATAACGTTTAAAAATAATACTGTTTGGTTTAATTTTGGACTTAGAACGGATTTGTTTAATTGGTATTTTGATCATTAACTTATTACTGCGAAAGCAGAAATCTCCATTATATGATTTCATATTTAATTACTCTCTTCATTTATTAAAAATTTAATTTTTACGGTTTTCCCATACTTAAAGAAGTGTTAAAGTTGCAATTTTAGTTAAAAACACGAAGTAGTACGTATCTTTCATTATGTTTTCTTATAATATCATAATTTACATTAGCACAAGCAGAACCGAATACCTCATTTGCAAGTCATATGAACACCGTATTTTCTCCTTTAAATAAAAATAACGTGCCACCACATGGTATTTTGTTGGATTATGGTATAGAGTTTACTAATGTGCCAGTTTTTAATGGAACACTTTCAGGTAGCACATTCACAAATCTAAATTAGTATATAACTGAAGGTAACGGTTCGCCAAACATTACTTTAACTAAAAACGGCTCTAGTTCTGGTTTTGTAACTATTCAAATACCTTTGGGCGGTGAAGGTGTATGTGGCAATGCTATGTTGACTAAAGGAATTTATGCAGGTCCACCTATCACAGCATTAATTAGCGGAGAACCGCAATATGTTGGAAACTATTCTACAAGGCAGTATATTCATTTAACTTTTGAAGACTTGGTAAAATAAATTTCAACAAGTATTAATGATTCTAATTTTGAGTTTAGGAAGGCAACTCCATATAATTACGATTATCATTTGGTTACTAAAAATGGGCAAACAGTAAAACTTCAAATAATCTCTTCAACTTATTGCGCTATAGATATTGAGGTTAGATTTAAAAACGAATGCGGTTTGGGTCCTTGGAGACTTTATGAATGGTTTATTCAACTAGGTAATGGTGGCGGATACTATTATAGCATATATAAAACTCATCAATCTCTCAATTAAATATAAATATTATTGAAGTAAAATCTGTAGCAGCTACAAAAACTGGTTTCAATCAAGAACATTCAAAAAAAACATTATCAACGTCCAATGTTTTGGATGATACATATAATATTATTGTTTTTTAATATTCATGGAACAATAAAATATCAGAAGAAAAGGACTAAGAATAAATTTTAAAAAAATAGATACTTTATCTTGATAAGGGCTATTTATTACATGAATATATACAATAGTAGAGGTGAAAAAATAAGTAAAGGGTTTGCTATAAAATAGTATAATTAATAATTATTATAAAGAGCTTTCTGTTTTTAAAATAGAAGGCTTTTTTTGTTTTAAAATTTTCAACTCATATTCCCCTTTAAAAATTCATCAAAACCAAAACCATTAAGTATTATTGAAAGAAAACCAATTAGATAAAAAACAACTTGTATTTGGTTATATGTGAACCATTAATCAAGATTATAAATAAAAATTTATTGAATGGAGGTTCAGGGTTTGGTATTATTCATAAAGCATAATTTGACCATTAAATTTAGTATAATACCATTGCTAAAATTGCTTTTATAGAGTATCTTTGCATTCGCAATATAAAAGCCGAAAAAGACGAAAAACGTTGAGTAATTCAAAAACGACCATAGCAAACCATACTGTGATTTCAGATTTTAAAGAAATCACGAAAATGCGTTTGTCCATAAGTGTTGTTTTTTCTTCACTTGTGGGCTATTTATTGGGTGTGGATACTATAGATTTCGGTACTCTTGTTTTATTAGCTTTAGGTGGCTATTTTATGGTTGGTGCCTCAAACGGATATAATCAAATTATTGAAAAAGATTTGGATGCGCTCATGGATCGTACAAAAAACAGACCCATTCCTGCTGGACGTATGTCTGTTAATACGGCGTTTATAATTTCTACTATTTTTACCATTTTAGGGATTATCATTTTGTATACCATTAATAAGCAAACCGCTATGTTTGGTGCCATATCTATATTTTTGTATACCTGTGCGTACACACCTTTAAAAACAAAAACACCTATTGCGGTGTTTGTTGGTGCCATTCCTGGTGCTATTCCGTTTATGTTGGGTTGGGTAGCGGCTACAGATGATTTTGGTATTGAACCAGGAACTTTATTCGCTTTACAGTTTTTTTGGCAGTTCCCACATTTTTGGGCTATTGGCTGGTTTTTGTTTGAAGATTATAAAAAAGGTGGATTTTACATGTTGCCAACAGGAAAACAAGATAAAGGCACTGCGGTACAAACAATTATGTACACAATATGGACGATTTTAATTTCCATAATCCCCGTGTTTGGGTTTACAGGGAGGTTACAAATTTCAATAGTGGCTGCTATAGTCGTTTTTGGAGTCGGTATGTGGTTTTTATATTATGCTATCAGGTTGTTTCGTTTAATGACTGAAAAAGCGGCGAAGCAATTGATGCTAGTAAGTGTATCATACATTACTTTAATACAGATTATTTACGTTGTAGATAAATTTATCAGATAAATTATGGATTTAACGCAAGGCACTAAAGAAGAAAAAAATAGCAGAGCAAAAAAAATGATGCTTTGGTTTGGTATTATTTCATTAGTTATGTCTTTTGCGGGCTGGACCAGTGCATTTGTAGTAAGCAGTGCAAGACCAGACTGGCTTAAGGGTTTTGTATTGCCAAATGCTTTTATAGTTAGTACAGTTGTGATGATTATTAGTAGTTTTACGTTTATTTTAGCAAAACGTGCGTTAAAAAACGGGAACCATAAAGTAACTACACTATGGTTATTTTCGACTTTAATTTTAGGTGTTATTTTTATTGTTAATCAGTTTTCTGGTTTTCAGCAAATTATCGATTTAGGTTATAATTTTACGGGACCAACGAGTAATGTAACCATGTCTTACATCTATTTAATAGCCATTGTTCATATTTTACACGTTGCTGTTGGGCTTATTTGTTTATTAGTTGTAATTTATAATCATTTTAAACAAAAGTATTATAGTACCAACATGTTGGGTTTTGAATTGGCTGCTACATTTTGGCATTTTATTGATATTTTGTGGGTTTATCTTTTTTTATTTTTATATTTTGTGCGCTAGTTATTGGCGGATAAGCCTTTTGGTTTACTGTTTTACAAGGGTTTTGGCAGCTCCATGCGTTAGGGATTGAAACGACATCCTTTTTTGAGGCACAAGAAAAAGATATAGTGTAAAGCCCGACCCTTTTGGGTAACGCCCAAATTATTTTTAGCTAAGATTAATTTCTGGTTATTAATTTTTAAAGCATGATGTTTTATTAGATAAATAAAATACTTATTTTTGTTCAACTTTTAAACGATACCATGAATTTGGTATACTAACGATAATATATGAGTACAGCAGTAGCAGAAGGCAAAACTTGGGGAGGCGGTAACGAACCGTTGAGGGCAAGTTACGGTAAAATGATGATGTGGTTTTTTATCGTATCAGATGCTTTAACATTCTCAGGGTTTTTAGCAGCCTATGGATTTTCAAGATTCAAATTTATTGATGCATGGCCTATTGCAGATGAGGTGTTTACTCACTTTCCGTTTTTTCATGGTCAGGATTTACCAATGATATATGTGGCGTTTATGACGTTTGTTCTTATTATGTCTTCAGTAACTATGGTATTAGCTGTTGATGCTGGCCACCATATGGATAAGGCTAAAGTTACCATATATATGTTTTTAACCATTATTGGCGGTGTAATATTTGTTGGGTCCCAGGCTTGGGAATGGAATACTTTTATTAATGGTGATTACGGTGCAGTACAAACTAAGGGTGGTAACATTTTGCAGTTTGGGCATTATATTGAAAATGATGGGGAGCAAGTTTTTAAGCGTGTTGCAGTTAGTGACTTTGCAGTAAGTGCAGCACATCAAGATAGAACACAGCACAAAAGTAAAAATGGGTTATGGTTTGTTGATGAAGGCGAGTTGCCTACTTACACTATCGATGAGATTATACACGGTTTACAGGCTAATAAAGATGTTTTAATCCGTACGCAAGTAATAAACGAGGAAGGTCAAAAAACAGTATTATCAAGAGCTGAATCTATAGACCAGATTATGAAAAATGGTAAGCTTTATGTAAAAGGGGCGAATCTTCAAGTAAATGAATATGGATCACCACTTTTTGCAGATTTCTTTTTCTTTATAACAGGGTTCCACGGGTTTCACGTGTTTTCAGGTATTGTTATAAATATAATTATATTTTTTAATGTTATTTTGGGAACTTACGAAAGGCGAGGGAGTTATGAGATGGTTGAAAAGGTAGGATTGTACTGGCATTTTGTAGATTTAGTTTGGGTATTTGTATTTACATTCTTTTACTTGGTATAAATTTTTTTTTCCTTGTAAGGAGGAAATTTCATTATAATATAATTATTCATGGCGCACGAACATAAATTAGCAATATTTCAAGGCTTAGTTAAATTTAAATCCAATAAACAAAAAATTTGGGGAGTTTTAATATTCCTTACTATTGTTACGGCAATAGAGGTAGTATTAGGTATTTATAAACCACAAATTTTAATGTCTATGTTTTTAGGTATGAAAATCTTAAACTGGATTTTTATTATCTTAACTTTAGTAAAAGCATACTATATTACTTGGGATTTTATGCACATGCGTGACGAAACAAGAGGCTTAAGACGTATGGTGGTATGGACTGCTGTTTTCCTTATCATATATTTAATGTTTATACTGTTACAAGAAGGCGGTTACGTTTTCGATGTGTATGATAATGGATATATCAAAAAAGATTTTTAGATAACACAAAATCCAATCTTAATCCTGCTAGTTGGCAGGATTAAGATTGGATTAATTTTTGGATGTTACCAATAGGGTGTCTCTTCGATAGAGGTCTTCGCTGAAGAAAGGTCTCTGTGTCTTTTATTCAATTTTTACACTTTAAATCAACGAATTTATGAACAGAAATATTTCACTCTAATTCTTTAAAGGGTCAGTTGGAACTATGCAGTATTCATTCTAAGTCAAATTTAAAGTGAAATAAAATCAATTATTCTTGTTTATCGGGGCAAGACTTTGAGGTATAGTGTGTTTACGAGGCAAAATACTAGAACTTTAAGTTTTTTTTCTTTGCGAATTCCAGTGAAAACTTCATGACTCTCTGTATAAAGCATACGGTTTCAATAAAATAATATCATTTATTGGTATTTACGTAATTAAAACATGGCACTTCAGCATCTTTGCAAGACAAAATTATAACTCCTGTCTATTATAGTTAAATAATAGAATAACAACGGTTTTTAAATACGCTTTTTTTATTTTTGTGAAACAATAGAAATACTACTGTTTTAATGAATTATAAAAAGATAAGTCGGTATGTAGTTTTAGGAGTTTTATTTTTTCTTCCTGTTACCTTTTTATTGTTTTTATATCCAGCAACACATCACTATGAACCGTTGGATATCGTAAATGAATCGGTTTTAGATTTGGATAATTTTACATCTAATTCAGAAGAAAAAGTCCGTTTAGCAGACCATATAACGGTAATTGGGTTTTTAGGAAGCAATCCGGTAAGTAAAAACACCTCAGCTTTAAATTTAAAAGAGTTGGTATATGATAAATTTAAGGGATTTAAAAAATTCCAAATTGTTATAGTATTGCCAAAGGGCGCAGAGGTATCTGCACAAAAATTAAAATCTGAAATTAGTTCTTATCAAGATTTAAGGTTTTGGCATTTCGTTTTTGGTGAAGAAAAAGATATTAAAAGTTTGTTTTTTAGTTTGAATGTAAAAGAAGGATTGAGTACCGAATTAGCTACAAATAATGTTTACATTGTAGATAAAGACCTAAACCAACGTGGGCGATTGGATGATAGAACAGATAAGGAATTAGAAAAGAAAAAAACCATTTATAGACTCAACGCCTATGACTGTATAGAGGTAGCAGAAATAAAAAATAAAATGAGTGATGATTTACGTATTTTATTTACAGAATACAGGCAAAAACGAAAAGGCGAGTTTAATTCTGATACAAGAAGAGCAAGCGATTTAAAATCTGAAAGCAATGAGTAAAAAAGCAAATTATTCATACATAGGTATAGCATTTATCGTGCTTGTTTTTGGAATTATCTTCATTCCAAAAATAGTAGACAGAGTATCAAATAACGATGTTTCCAGAAAAGAAAGTAGAAGCGACCAGTTAAAAGAACAAACCTCTAGAAAATCAGATTTGGTTTTTATTTCCAATAATGGTGAAAATAGAAAAGTGCCTGACTTTTCGTTTGTAAACCAAAACGGAAAAACGATTACAAATAAAGATTACGATGGTAAAGTATATGTTATAGAATTCTTTTTTACTACCTGCCCAACTATCTGTCCAAGGATGAATAGAAACCTGATTCAAATCCAAAATGAATTTAAAGGTTTTGACGATTTTGGTGTTGCATCCTTTACTATCAATCCAGATTTTGACACGCCAGAAGTTCTTAAGACTTATGCTGAAAAATATGGGGTTACCAATCCAAATTGGAATTTAATGACTGGCGATAAGGAGGCTATATATAAACTTTCAAACGAAGGATTTTATATTTACGCTGCTGCAAATGATACCATTGAAGGTGGTTTTGAACATTCAGGCAATTTTGCCTTAATTGACAAAAATGGCTATATAAGAAGTCGCGTAGTAAATGGAAATCCTATAATATATTACAACGGAATTACATCAGAAGCTGAAAAAATAGATGAAGATGGAAAGTTAGAAGAAATTAGCGCCTTAAAAGAAGATATTAAAAAGTTACTTAACGAATAAGCAGGTTATTTAGATAAACAAAACATTTAGCTAAAAAATATTATGATTGAAGATAAAAAAGTTTTAGATGATAAAAAGTACAACAAGCTTATTGTTATACTATCTATAGTTATTCCTGTGGCCGTTGCTGCGCTTTTCGGAATTAAAATTGATGCCGAGCTTCCTGTTTTTCTACCACCAATCTATGCAGGTGTTAATGCATCAACGGCAGTAATTTTAGCGCTTGCATTTATAGCAATTCAAAAAAAGAATATAATACTACATAAACGATTAATGAAGTTTGCTATAGCATTGTCTGTGGTGTTTTTGTTAATGTATATCGCTTATCACATGACTAGCGATTCTACAAAATTTGGTGGAGAAGGTGCTATAAAATATTTGTACTATTTTATATTATTTACACATATATTATTATCAATAGCTGTTATTCCATTTGTATTAATAACCTATGTTAGAGCCATTACAAACAATATAGAAAAGCATAAAAAAATTGCAAAAATTACATTTCCATTATGGCTATATGTTGCTGTTACAGGCGTTTTGGTTTATTTTATGATTTCGCCTTATTATTAATGAAACTCTGCTTTGTGAAGTTTGAAAAATGAACACAAAGCAGATAGACGAGCTAATCCTCTTGTAAAGGTGTTCTTTTGAGCAAAAGGACATGCTACTTTATGTGCATTTAAAAAACGATAAAGTAATGGTTTGCATTAATCTGGTTGTAGAGCAAGATTCTAAAAATAAAACATGAAAAATAAAGCTGTTTTTTTTCTACTATGTTTACTTTTTTTTATAAAAAGCAATGCCCAATGCGCCATGTGCCGTGCCGTACTAGAAAGCGAATCCGGACAAACTACTGCAGAAGGTATTAATGATGGTATCGTATATTTAATGGCTATTCCATATATACTTGTTGCTGGTATTGGTTATTTTATTTATCGCAAATACAATAAGAACCCATCCAAATAAATTTAAAATAACTTACGGTTAAAACAAAAAATTAAGATGAGTTCTGCGTTAAAAAAGTAATAAAAACTTTTTTACTCAATTATTGTAACATTTCTTTGCAAGAATAGTCTAATTAAAAAGCTACGATCATTAACTAAATCAATCAAACCATGTTAAAGATTCATCAACTTCATAAGTCCTATCCTATAGGAGATTCAAGTCTTCATGTTTTAAAAGGCATAGATCTCAACGTTGAACAAGGTGAAATGGTAGCCATCATGGGGTCTTCAGGTTCAGGAAAATCGACTTTACTAAATATCATTGGAATGCTGGATGAAGCTGATTCTGGGGAATATATTTTAGATAAACTTCCCATAATAGATTTAACTGAGAAAAAGGCAGCGGTTTACAGAAATAAATTTTTAGGCTTTATTTTTCAATCTTTTAATTTAATAAATTATAAAAATGCACTTGAAAATGTGGCACTTCCACTCTATTATCAAGGAATAAAGAGAAAAGAGCGACAGGAACTAGCCATGTTTCATTTAGGCAAGGTGGGTTTATCAGATTGGGCAAAGCATTTACCAAAAGAACTTTCTGGTGGTCAAAAACAACGTGTCGCTATTGCAAGAGCTTTAGCTGCAAATCCTAAATTGTTATTGGCAGATGAGCCTACAGGTGCTTTGGATACAAAAACATCTTATGATATTATGGCATTCATCCAGCAATTGAATGATGAAGGCAAAACCATTTTAATGGTCACTCACGAAGAGGATATTGCTAATATGTGTAAACGTATTGTACGCCTTAAAGATGGTGTTATTATGGAAGATGTTAAAGTAACCCAAGTAAGAGCAGAACAGTATGTTTGACATCGACCTTTGGCGCGAAATATTTCAAAGTATCAACATGAACAGAACCAGAAGTTTACTTTCTGGTTTTACCGTAGCCTTTGCTATTTTATTATTTACTATTCTTTTCGGGATTGCCAACGGATTGCAAAACACATTTGCTGAAGCCTTTATTGATGATGCAAATAATTCTATTTTTATAAATTCAGGAAGAACAACCAAAGCCAACAAAGGGCTTCAGGAAGGAAGGCAAATCCAATTTAAAAATGAAGATTTTGATTATATAAAAAATGATTTTGAAGATAAAGTGGAGTTTATTACAGCAAGAATTTATAAAAACTTCCAAGCTTCTTTTAGGGGTGAACAAAATGTTTATGATGTTAGAGCGGTACATCCAGATCATCAATATTTAGAAAAAACACAAATTGAAGATGGGCGTTATATTAATCAAAATGATTTAAATAATAAGACTAAAACAGTTGTAATAGGTCGGTTGGTAGAAGAAGATTTATTTTTAAAAACAAACGCTTTAGGAAAATATCTGAACCTCGGTGGTATTCAATTTAAAGTTATTGGTGTTTTTACAGATGATGGCGGTGATAATGAAGAACGAAAAATTTATATACCAATTTCAACAGCGCAATACCTTTACGGTAATAATGATTATATAGACCAAATTAGTTTAACCTATAATCCAGAAATGGACTATGATCAAGCATTAGCTTTTAGTACGTTACTAACTAAAAAAATGAAGCATCGTTTTTCAGTTGCTAGAAGTGATCAACGTGCTATCCGTGTTCGAAATATGGCAGAAGGTACTAAAGCTGTTAGCCAAATGACTGTCGGTTTAACGTTTATTATCCTTATCATTGGTTTTGGAACTTTAATAGCAGGAATTGTTGGTGTAAGTAACATCATGATATTTATTGTAAAAGAACGTACTAAAGAAATTGGAATTCGTAAAGCGCTTGGAGCTTCCCCAAAATCTATTGTATCCATTATTTTAATTGAGTCCATACTTATTACAGCAATCGCTGGTTATGTTGGATTATTATTAGGTGTAGGCGTATTAGAATGGGTAGGTCCAAGTTTAAAAGACTATTTTATAAAAGATCCAGGAGTCAGTAATACATTAGTAATTGGAGCAACGCTTACTTTAATTATAGCAGGCGCTATTGCAGGTTATTTACCAGCAAAAAAAGCATCACAGATTAAACCCATTGTAGCACTAAGAAACGATTAATCATGTTTAAATTTTTATTTGACAGAGATACATGGCAAGAAGTTTTTGATAGCTTTAGTAAAAATAAACTAAGGTCTATTCTTACCATGGTAGGTGTTTGGTGGGGCATTTTATTACTTATAGGCTTATTAGGTTCTGCAAAAGGGTTAGAAAATTCATTCAATCGGTTATTCGGTAGTTTTGCTACAAATAGTGTTTTTGTATGGGGACAAAGTACAAGTAAGCCATTTAAAGGATTTCAGGAGGGCAGGCAGGTAAAATTATCATTAACAGATGCTAAAAAAGTTGAGGAAAATGTTGAAGGGGTTGAATTTCTTGTACCACGAAATCAAAACCAAGCCATTGTAGTCAGGAAATTTCTTTCAGGTAATTTTGGTATAAATGGCGATTATCCTTTACTTGATCAAGTTCAAAAGAAAAAACTTATCCATGGCCGATTCATTAATCAGAATGATATCAATGACAATAAAAAAATCGTTGTGATTTCTGAAGATGCCTACAAGCAACTTTTTGAAAAAGACGAAATGCCTATAGGCGAGTATATTGAAATAAATAAAATAAATTTTATGGTGATAGGTATGTTTGAAAACGGTAATCAGAATATGGGGCCTACTTCAGATATGCATATTCCATTTACCACTTTTCAGCAGATATATAATCAAGGTGATCAAATAGGATGGATGATGATAACTGGAAAACCAGAATATGATATCACTCAAATTGAAGAAGATGCCAAATTATTATTAAAAAATCTTAATAAAATTCACC